>MDTB01152233.1_pt1 | contig 72884 bp, 81 predicted proteins | sample 811161 | NCBI WGS metagenome assembly MDTB01 (sample SAMN05326650, study PRJNA326480) | marine metagenome | isolation source: seawater | place: Mediterranean Sea | collected 2009 | reverse complement strand
TTCTTTTGACCAATTTGGATTATTTTTTTTACTTTCCATAGATCCGTTTGGTGTAAATGAAATTAGAAAACCGTTTTTTTTTACTAATTTTAATCCAAAGTTTAAAGTTCCAAGGGGGCTTGGTGTATGCTCTAGAACATGGGACATAAAAAAAATATTAAATTTTTTTGTATCACTTAAAGAATTTAATTTAAACTCTTCTACAACATTTATATTAAGTTTCTCTCTTGCATATTTTGCTCTTGCAGATGATATTTCATAACTATCAACGTTAAATTTTTTTTTTAATTGATAACTTCCATAACCCCATGAGCAACCATAATCAAATAAACTTGGTGGCTGTTCATTAATTTTATTATTTAATATATTTAATATTTTTATATATTTAGAATAGTCTTTTACTGTATTTTTAAAATTAGTAGAAATAAGTTCGTTTAACTTTTCGTCATTAGGACAATCAGTTGTAAATCCTTGTGAATATTTTTCTTGATAAAATATTTTATTTTCACTAGCGCTAGTGCTGGGTGTCCTATAAAGAATCATACATGATTTACATCTTTTAAGAGTTGTAATAATATATTTTTTATCAACAGTTTCAGCGTCTTTAGAACCACATGAAGGACATGCCAAACCCTTTTTATTAAGAAACTTTTTTAAAGAAATTAGAAAATAAATTAATTTAGAATAGTACGACATTTCACTTTTTAATTTATCATAAACAAAAAAAAAGGGCAGTAGTAGCTGCCCTTTTATTAATTTTTTTAAAAAGTGAGGGATTACATTCTCATTCACTAGTTAAATAAATACTGATTTACTTATATTTTCTAAAAATTGTTCATCTATGTTCATCTAAATTAAGGGCAAATTCAAAAGGAACTCAAAAGGAACTCAAAAGATGACTCCATTGAGGTATGGAATTAAACTATAATAATGAAAAATAGAAGATAAGGTATTTAATGTTTTTTGACAGCGGATTATTTTTATTAATTTTTTATATATTGCTAATATTTTATAATGCTTATGAGTGTTATAAAATTCAAAAAAAAATACTTTTATCGTTAGTAGCATCAATTATATTAGTTACTGGAACTTCTATAGGCATATTTGTTTGGGTGTTGATTTTTATGGTTATTGTACCAAATCCTTTGGGATTGAGTTATTGGGCACTCATACCAATTAATTTATTGATAAGTTTAGTTGTTGTATTGGTTATGATAACTGTAATGAAACCTTTTTGGAATATTTATGATAATTTTAAAAATTTTGGAAAATTTAGTTTTAAAAAAAATAATCTAAAACCTTAATTTTATGGTATAATTATCTAGTCCTGATTTAAAAAAATAACTTTACTTGCTGGGACTTAAAACATAACGCTAAAGAAGAAAAATGAAAAATCAAATATACAATTCATCGGTCATAGTAGAAAACTATCAAGTTCACTATAGTTTTAAAAGAAAACCATTATCTAAAAGTTTAAATCCAATGGGAAATTTTTATAAGTTTGTACATCAACAGAAACAAATTCAAAGATTTTTGGAAGCGTATTTTCTTGAAGATGGAAAACCTAAAGTTGGAGATGAAATCTATTTTGATACTCAACCATCTAAAATAACTATAATCAAAATAGATGAAAATTATGTGAGAAGTGAATTAGAACAAAAGTTCTTTGAAATTGATGAACAACTTAAACTAAAAAATTGAGGAAATTAATTCGTAGAAAACTTCGTAGAGGAATTTAGTTAAAGTTTGTTGATATACAATAGTTCTAAATTGAAAGAGGGGCGTTCTGTTGCCAGGTGCCCCAAAGAACCCCTAAGAACTATCCTTTAAATAACTCTAATGCTTTATCAAGTAATTCCTCTGATTTAGCATGGTCACCACTTTCGTGTGCTTTCATGCCAGAGTCTCTTAACTCTTGAGCTTTTGCAATTTTTGCATCAATTTTTTTTGCCATCATTGGGCAAGATCCTGCAAACGCTGAACCAGAAAATATAACAATAAAAGCTAATATTAAAAACTTTTTCATAATTTTCCCTTATTTGTTAAAATCCCATGTTTGACCAATTATCTTTGTCATTATACTTTTCAAGTTCTTTCTTTGAAAAAGGTCTGAAGAGTATATAACCAAAAATAAGTACCAAAATTACTAGGATTAAGATTTCCATTGGAATTACTTAATTGATAAAAATTAAATTACACTGCGACTTAAAATCTATTAAAGTTGATCTTATAAAATAACTAAATAGCTGCTTGTTTTATAGAAAGTTTTACTTTTCCTCTATCAAAACCAATAACTTTTACTTTAACTTCATCACCTTCCTTCACAACATCAGTCACTTTTGCAACTCTTTTATCTGAAAGTTCAGATATATGCACAAGACCATCTTGTTTACCTAAAAAGTTTACAAAAGCTCCAAACTCCATGATCTTCATTACTTTTCCCTTATAAATCTTATTAAGTTCTGCTTTTGCTGTTAAGTCTTTAATCATTTGCAATGCCTTATTTCTAGAATCCTCATCGGGAGCTGCAACAGTTACTTCTCCAATATCATTCACATCGACTTTAGCCCCAGATTTTTCTACAATTTCTCTAATTGTGGCTCCACCTTTGCCAATAACAGTGGCAATATCTTTTTTATCTACAGTTATTTTTTCCATTTTAGGGGTATGTTTTCCAACACTTTCTCTTGATTTAGCTAAAGCTTTGTTCATTTCTCCTAGGATATGTATTCTACCATCTTTTGCTTGTTTTAAAGCTTTTTCCATAATCTCGAATGTAATACCTATGATTTTAATATCCATTTGGAGAGAAGTTATTCCATCTTTAGTACCTGCAACTTTAAAGTCCATGTCACCTAAATGATCCTCATCGCCTAAAATGTCTGATAGAACACTAAAATTATCACCTTCTTTTATAAGTCCCATCGCAATTCCAGCTACTGGTTCTTTTATTGGAACACCAGCATCCATCAAAGCTAGAGAAGCACCACAAACAGTTGCCATTGAAGACGATCCATTTGATTCAGTTATTTCTGAAACAATTCTAAATGTATATGGAAAACTCTCTTTAGATGGCAAAGATGAATTAATAGCTCTCCAAGCTAATTTTCCATGTCCTATCTCTCTTCTTCCAGTGCCAATTCTTCCAGTTTCTCCAACTGAGAAAGGAGGAAAATTATAGTGAAGCATAAATCTTTCTCTTTGTAGTCCATCTAAGGTTTCAATTCTCTGTTCATCATCAGATGTACCCAGTGTAGTAGTTACAATTGCTTGCGTTTCACCTCTTGTAAATAAAGCGGATCCATGAACTCTAGGCAGAATTCCAACTTCACACATAATTGGTCGAACGTCAGCAAGATCTCTTCCATCAATACGATTCTTATTTTTAATTATGTCTGTTCTTACAATATCTTTTTCAAGATTTTTTAGTTCATACATAACATCTAAATCTGTAATATTCTCATCTTCTTCATAAAGCTTTTTAGCTTTCTCTGATACATCAGATATTAAATTTGATCTTTCTTGTTTATCTTTTAGTGAAAAAGCTTTTTTTAAATCTTTAGTAAATTCTTTTTCTAAATTTTTCTTTAATTTAGATAGATCTTTTTTTTCAATTGTCCAATCTGGTTTTTTACATTCTTTAGTAAATTTCTCTATCATTTCAATGATAGGAATAAAATTTTCATGACCAAATTTTACAGCATCTAACATTTGTTGTTCAGATAGACCATTTGCTTCGGACTCCACCATTAAAACTGCATCCTTAGTACCAGCTACAACTAAATCTAGTTTTGAATTCTCAAGTTCTTTTTTAGATGGATTTAAAACATATTTCCCATCGATAAATCCTACTCGAGAAGCAGCAATTGGACCCATGAAAGGCATTCCTGAAATAGCAAGTGCAGCCGAAGATGCAATTATTGAAAGTATATCTGCCTCATTTTCTTTATCATAAGATATGACTGTTGGTAATAGTTGTACCTCGTTTCTAAATTCGTCTGGGAATAAAGGCCTAATTGGTCTATCTATTAATCGTGATATTAAAGTTTCGCTTTCAGTTGGTCTTGCCTCTCTTTTAAAATATCCACCTGGGATTTTCCCTGCTGAGTAATATTTCTCTTGATAATTTACAGATAAAGGAAAATAATCTACTTCAGGGTTAACTTTTTTTGCACCAACTACAGTTGCCAATACAACTGTTTCACCACACTTTGCAATTATTGCACCATCTGCTTGTCTTGCAATCTTACCAGTCTCTATTGAAATTTTCTTACCATTTAATGATAATTCTTTTTTTACTATTTTAAACATTTACTTCCTTAAATTAAGTTTTGATAAAACAGTCTTATATGAGTCTAATTTATTTTTTTTCAGATAATCTAAAAGTTTTTTTCTTTTATTTACTGCTTTTAATAAACCAACTGCTGAGTGTTTATCTTTTTTAAATTTGTTAATATGCTTAGATAAATTTTCTATTTTTTCCGTTAAAAAAGAAATTTGAATCTCTGAAGATCCTACATCCTTATCATGTAATGCTAGATCTTTTGTTTTTTTTACCATCTTATCCTATTTGTTAGATTGTTTAATTAAATTTTCTATTTTCTCTGCATAGTCAAAAGACTCATCTTTTGCAAATAAAATTTTAGGAAGAAATTTCATTTCTATTTTTTTTGATAAAACTTTCCTTATTAAAAAAGAAAATTTCTTAAGTATTTCAATTTTTTCTTCAGCATCGTGTCCACCTAAAGGTAAAACAAATGCTTTTGCTATTTTTAAGTCTTGACTCATTTTTACTTCTGTAACAGTAATTTCTTTTGTTTCAAGATCTGGAACTTTTGCCTCATTTTTTGAAAAAATTAGACCCAGAGACTGTTTTATCATTTCTCCAACACGGAGTTGTCTTTGACTTACTACTTTACCACTTCTATTGTACTTCATATACTTCTCTCTTTTACCTTAGACTCAAAAATTTCAATTATATCTTTTTTTTGGAAATCATTATAATCTTTTAAAGTTATACCACATTCTTGACCTTCAACGACCTCCTTAACTTGATCTTTTTCTCTAAAAATACTTGCTATTTTACTTGTAAAAATCACTTTACTGTCTCTAATGATCCTTGCACTCAAACCATTTAAAATACGTCCACTAACCACTTTAGATCCCGCAACTTTGCCTGCCTTTGATACTTTAAATATTTCTAATATTTCAGCTGAACCAATAATTGATTCCTCAAGGTCTGGTGTTAAAAGTCCTGACATTTTTTTCTTTATGAAATCTAAAACTTCATAAATTATATTAAATGATGAGATATTTATTTTTTCAACTTCTGCAAGTTTTTTAGCTTCTTTACTGGGTTTTACATTAAATGCAACCAATAAAGCGTTTGAAGCTTTTGCCAATGATACATCAGACTCTGTTATCATGCCAATATCTGAAAGTATTATTTTTGGTTTGACTTCTTCGTGGGTAATCTTGTTTATCATATTTTTAATAGCCTCAGAAGAACCATGAACATCTGCTTTAATGATTATATTCAATTCTTTAATAATATCTTTTTTAAATGCAGATTCCTGTGTAACAAAATTCAGTGGCGTTTTATTATGTTTGCTTTCTTGAATTCTAGCTTCACATAACGCTTTTGCTTCTTTCTCATTATCTAAAACTAAAAAATCATCTCCTGCTTTTGAGGCACCACTTATTCCTAGAACTTCGACTGGAGAAGCAGGTAAAGCTTCTTCGATATTTTTTCCAATGTCGTTAATAATTGCTCTTGCCTTTCCATATCTAAAACCGCTAACAAAATAATCTCCTTTTTTTAAAGTACCTGAGGTAATTATTACTGTTGCAACTGGACCTCTTCCTACATCAATTTCTGACTCTAACACCACCCCATTAGCTTTTGAACTATAATCAGATTTTAAATCTAAAATCTCGGCTTGTAAACTTATTGCCTCTATAAGTTTATCTAAATTTTTTTTTGTTTTTGTTGAAACTTCTATCATTAATGTATCCCCTGATAAGTCTTCAGCAATAAGTTCATACTCTAAGAGCTGATTTTTAATTTTTTGTGGGTCAGCCTCTGGTAAATCACATTTATTTATAGCAACAACAATGGGTACTTTTGCTGCCTTTGCATGTTGGATAGACTCAACAGTTTGAGGCTTTACTCCATCATCAGCAGCAACTACAAGAACAACAATGTCAGTAAGCTTTGAACCTCTTGCTCTCATTTCTGTAAACGCGGCATGGCCAGGAGTATCTATAAAAGTTATTTTTTCATCTTTATGTTTTATCTGATACGCACCTATATGTTGTGTTATACCTCCAAATTCTCCTGAAACTACATTTGAACTTCTTAAAACATCTAATAAAGAAGTTTTACCATGATCAACATGGCCCATTACAGTTATAATTGGCGGTCTTTTTTTTAAATTTTTTTCACTTTTACTATCTTTAATTTTTTTTACAAGTTCATCTGCTTTTACTTCTCTAATTGGATTATGTCCAAACTCTTGGACTAAGAACTCTGCAGTATCAGCTGCTAAAGCTTGATTAATTGTTACAGTTACTCCCATACCAAGTAAATGCTTTATTAAGTTACTTGACTGTTCAGCCATCCTATTAGCTAGATCTCTTACGGTTATTGTCTCTGGTATATTTACATCTCTCTTAATTGGTTTAAAACTTTCTTTTATCTCGTTATTTTTTTCACGGTTCTCTTTCTGTTTTGCTCTTTTATATGAAGCTAAACTTCTAGATTTTGTCTCTATATCATCTCCGCTTAGAGCTCTAGAGACTGTAAGTTTTAGCTCCCTTTTTTTTGAACCTGTTCTACCTTTTGTATCTTTTGGAACTGACTCTCCCTTGAGTCTTCTAGTAGCCCTTTGTTCCGCTAATTTTCTTTTTTCATAATCATTAATTGGTGCAGATTTTGGTTTATGAAAAAAAGGTCTTTGTTGATCATTAGGTCTAATATTTGCTTTATTATTTCTATCACCTACTGTTTTCGTAGATGATTTATTTGAAAAAGGTTTGTTAGAAAATTTGTTTGACTTTTTTTTTATTAATACAGAATTTTTATTTTGCCTACGAGATAGCTCAATATTTTCAATTGATCTTTTTGATATTCCAGAAAGTGTTAATTTGCCTCTTTTTTTCTCCATAATCCATTTCTAATCTTTATATATTTTATTTCTTGCTGACATAATTAAATTATCGGCCTCTATTTTAGATAAAGCAAAATCTTCAAGATATCCTTTTATCTTTATTCTTTCACCCTTTATTACATCAAAACCGCCTGTTAACTCGTCAGATGCTAAATCAGCAAAATCAGATAATTTAAGAATTTTTTGTTCACCAAGTGTTACTAACATCCCAGGTGTAAGTCCTTCATGGTTAATTAGTTCGGTTTCTAATCCTAAATCTTTAATTCTTTTTGATATTTCTTCCTGATCTTTCAAATAAAACTCTTTAGCTCTATCAATTAAAGCTTGGGCAGTTTCCGCTTCGATACCCTCTATTTTTGTTAAAGCTTCATTGCTACTATCTTTAATATCATCAATAGATGAGAAGCCCTCAGCAACTAATAATTGTCCTAAAGTTTCATCTAATTCTAAATTTTTAACAAAATTTTCTGTCTTTTCTTTAAATTCTAATTGTCTTCTTTCAGAGTCCTCTTGGTCAGTCATTATATTTATCTCGTAGTTCATCAATTTTGTAGCTAATCTGACATTTTGACCTCTTCTACCTATAGCTTTGCTTAAGTTTTCTTCATTGAGAATTACATCTAATTTTTTATTATTTTCGTCTACATTTACTCTTTGTACTTCTGCAGGTGAAAGTGCATTAGAAACAATAATAGCTGGATCTTCTGACCAATTAACAATATCTATTTTTTCTCCTTGGAGCTCATTAACAACAGCTTGTACTCTAGAACCTCTCATACCTACGCATGCTCCGACTGGATCTAGAGATGCATCTTTTGCTTTTACACAAATTTTTGCTCTACTACCTGGATCTCTTGCAGATGATTTTATTTCTATTAATCCATCATATATTTCTGGAACTTCTTGAATAAACAATTTTTCCATAAATTTTGGATGAGCTCGCGATAAAAAAATTTGTTGTCCTCTTGTTTCTCTTCTAACATCGTAACAATAAGCTTTGACTCTATCTCCTGCCTTGATATTCTCTCTTGGTATCATCTCATTTTTTTGGATAATTCCCTCTGCTTTTCCTAAATCTACTATTACATTTCCGAATTCTAATCTTTTTACAATACCACTTAATATAGAATCTTTTTTATCTATAAAATCATTAAATTGTCTATCTCTTTCAGCTTCTCTAACATTTGAATTAATAACTTGTTTTGCTATTTGTGCAGCAATCCTTCCAAAATCAAATGATGGCAAAGGTTGTAAAATATCATCACCACTTTTTTTAGATTTATTATTTTCATTTAATTTAATGGCATCCTCTAGGCTTATTTCAAGATTTATATTTTCAGGTTTATCAACAACCTTGAGTTTCCGATATAAAGATATATCTCCGCTTTCTCTATTAATCTGAACCTCAATCTCATTTTCTTCTCCAAATCTTGATTTTGCTGCTTTCGCTATCCCGGTTTCCATTGAATTTATAATTAATTCTTTATCAATAGATTTTTCCAATGCTACAGCTTCAGCGATTCTTAATAATTCTAGTTTATCAGCTCTTTTATTTAACATAAATTTATTTTGTTCCAAAAAAAAATGGGCCGAAGCACATTTTGAAATTTCAACAATGTTAAGGAATTTATAGTAAGTTTTTTTTAATTTTCAACTTATTACTTTGCAAAAATTCCCTTTTTATCAGTTTTTTCCCAAGAAAAAGAGCCGTCTGAGCCAGGTTCTCTTCCAAAATGGCCATATGCAGCTGTTTTTTCATAAATTGGTTTATTAAGTTTAAGCATTTCCCTGATGCCTCTTGGACTTAAATCAAAATTTTCATTAATCAATTTTTCTACATATTTATTTTTTTCCTCATCATTATCAAAAAGATCTACATAAATAGATAAAGGTTTTGAAACACCTATGGCATAAGCGAGTTGAATTAAACATTTGTCTGAAATTCTAGATGCTACAACATTTTTAGCCAAATATCGTGATGCATAGGCTGCTGATCTATCAACTTTAGTTGGATCTTTGCCTGAAAATGCTCCTCCCCCGTGAGGTGCTGCTCCTCCGTAGGTATCAACTATTATTTTTCTTCCAGTTAATCCGCTGTCTCCGTCAGGACCACCAATAACAAAATTTCCGGTTGGATTTACATAAATTTCTTTTTCATCTAAATCAGCTAGAAGACTCTTGGGAATAGATTTTTCAATATAAGGTACGACTAATTCTCTTACTTTTGACTGATTTACTTCTGGAGAGTGTTGAGTAGAAATAACAACTGATTTTACTTTGGCTGGTTTTCCATTTATATATTGAATTGTGATTTGACTTTTAGAATCTGGTTCAATATTTTTTAGTTTACCTGATTTTCTATCTTCAGCCATTAACCTGAGAATTTTATGTGAATAGTGAATAGGAGCAGGCATTAAAACATCTGTTTCGTTACAAGCGTAACCAAACATTATACCTTGATCTCCAGCACCCTCATCTTTATTTCCTGATGAATCAACTCCCATTGCAATATCTGCTGATTGTGCATGAAGATGACTTTCTATTTTAGTTGTATCTTTCCACGAAAAACCTTCTTGATCATAACCAATGTCTTTAATGCAATTTCTAACTTTTTCTATAAGATCATCTTTTTTAACATCTGGTCCCCTCACTTCGCCAGCTAAAACTACTTTGTTAGTTGTTGTTAATGTTTCGCAAGCTACTCTTGATTGAGGTTCCGAACTTAAGTATGTATCAACAACCATGTCTGAAATTCTATCACAAACTTTATCTGGATGGCCCTCAGAAACTGATTCACTTGTAAAAAGATAATTTTTTTTCATTTTTTCTTTCTTGTTTTTATTAAAAAAATTAAACTAATATAAATTAACAGAAAATAAAAGAATATCTTATTGCCCTCCCTAGAAAAAATTGTTTCTACGTTTGAATAATAACTTTTTATTTCTATTACTCCCTTTTTAGTTGATTTAATTTGTTTAATGATTTTACCAAAAGGAGATATAAAAGCTGAAATTCCATTATTTGCTGATCTCACAATAGATGTTCCTTCTTCAATTGATCTAAATATAGAATGAACAAAATGTTGATGAATTCCTATTGAGTTTCCAAACCATCCATCTTCTGAAACATTTATGAAAAAATCTAAACCTTTATTATTTCCTTTTATTTTTCCTGAATATATCATCTCATAACAAATTGTAGGTAAAAATTTAATTTTTAAGTTATCAAAATAAATTGGTTCTCTTTTTTCTCCTCTAGAAAAAGATTCATAACCAAAGGATACTTTTTTTAATCCAAAATTTCTAAAAAAATTCTCAAATGGAAGAAACTCTCCAAACGGAACTAATTTATTTTTGTTATATACATGTAAAATATTTAATTCATTGTCAACTACAACTAAAGAATTATAAATTTTATTTTGAGAACTAATTTGATTGTTTGTATTTAAACCAATTATTAAAACATCTTTTTTCCCAAAATTATTTTTTATAATTTTTTTGAACGTAATTAAATCACCCAAATTTGTGTCAGGAAAGATTCCTTCTGGAAAAATATATATTGATGGATTATTTTCATCAGAATTGATCAATGTAACTATTTCATTAATTGTATATTCTGTGCTGCTATTATTAAAAAACCTATTTATCTCTATTTTTGGTGATACAATCTTGATTTTCATTTCACTATATTTTTGAGGTATTTTTTCTAAATTATTGATTCTATTACTTCCAAAAAAACTATTTGTAAAAATTAAAACTAAGAGTGTTAATAAAATAAAAATTTTGTGAATAATTTTTTTTTTTATAGAAAATTAAACAAGGGATAAAAAATATTGTAATACACAGCAAATTTAAACTATACGTACCTATTAGAGAAAGAACTTGTAAATGATTTATTTTATCGGATAAACTGTATACAATAAGATTCCAAGGGAAACCTGAAAGGACATGACCCCTTAAAAATTCCATTATAGAAAATATTAGAGAAAAAATCAAAATACTTTGAAAGTTTCTACCAAAGTTAAAAAAAGATAAAACTAAAACGGATAATCCATAAAAAATTGCTAAAAATAACGGAATAAATATAATTGAAAAAGGAATTAAAAATTTAAAAATTTCATCATGTGTTAAAGAGTAGGAAATCCAGTAAAGATTACTGATAAAATATCCAAACCCAAATAACCAACCAATTAAAAATAAAAATTTTTTCGAACTATCTTTATGAATTTCTATTATTAAAAAAAAAATAGGAAAAGTAATAAAGTTTATTAGTGTAAAGTTATAAGGTGGTAAACTAAATGATGTTATTGCTCCTAAAAAAATAATTAAAGGAACGATAATTTTTTTATAATATAAAATATTTGTCAATTTAATTTATATAAAGTTTTTAAAATTTTATTCTCTTTATTTTGCATGATCTTGAAATCTTTGTCTTTATGATGTCTATATCCTAATAAATGAAGAAGACCATGTATCCAAATTCTATCAAATTCATAAAAAAAATTCTTTTTTTTTGATCTTTTTTTTATAATTTCATAACATATTGCAACATCACCTAAATATGGAACATTAGAGACCTTTTTATTAAAAGGAAAAGAAAGAACATCAGTTGATTTATTTTTTTTTCGGAACTTATAATTTAATTTTTTCATCTCTCTATTAGTAGTTAATAGAACAGTAAAAAATTTGGATTTTTTTTTGATTATTTTTTTTTTTGTAATTATCTTTAATTGTTTATTAATATAATTTTTAGGATTTTTTATTTCTTTTTTCCATTTGGTATTATCTAAAATTACATTAGCTTTTATCATTTTTTTTTGAATAAGCTTTTACAATTTTAGATACCAATGGATGTCTAACAACATCTGTGTGATCAAAATCTACTATATTTATCTCATCTAAATGCCCTAATAATTCTATTGATCTATTAAGCCCAGATAAATTTTTGTTAGGTAAGTCTATTTGAGATGGATCTCCATTAATTACGATTTTGGAGTTTTCTCCAATCCTTGTTAAAAACATTTTTATTTGGGTATCAGTAGCGTTTTGGGCTTCGTCTAAAATTGCAAATGAATTTTTTAATGTTCTTCCTCTCATAAAAGCTAGTGGAGCTATTTCAATATCTCCAATTTCTATTCTTTTCTGAATTTTTTCATAGTCTAAAAGATCATATAAAGAGTCGTATAATGGACGTAAATAAGGATCTACTTTTTCTTTCATATCACCGGGCAGAAAGCCAAGTCTTTCTCCTGCTTCAACCGCGGGACGAGATAATATTATTCTTTCAATTTTCTTGTCTAAAAGCATCGTAAGAGCTACTGCTACTGCTAGAAAAGTTTTACCAGTTCCTGCTGGACCTGATGAAATAATTATTTCACTTTCCTTAAGCGCCCTAACGTATTTTTTTTGCTTTTCTGATCTTGGGATTACAGACTTTTTTGGAGTTTTAATTATATATTCAATTTTTTTTTCAGACTTTTCATTAATCATAAATTTATTTACGGAGGAAATTATATCTTTTTTTTCGATTGTTCCATTATTAATAAACTGATCAACTAAAAAAATCATTGCATTTTTAACTAGTTCATTCTTGTTTGAATCACTTTTTACAATTATTGAATTTCCTCTAGAATAAAGGCTTGTTAATGTAACTTTTTCAAGTTCCTTCAAATTATTGTTGAATTCTCCTAAGACTCCAAGGAGAACATCATTATTATTAAAGATAATATTTAATGTATCGTTACCGGAATAAACGAACTTTAAATCTGACCTATTTCTTTTATGAGCAATTTTACTCAATTAAGCAGCTCTCATATTTGAATTATTAACTATTCTGCCGAACAAAGAATTTTGATTGTAATCTTCAACTTTGACCTTTACTATTTTACCAATATTACTTTCTTCACTATCAAAAATTACTGAATTAAAGTATACGTTTCTACCAAAAAACTTATTTTGATTTTTCATTTTGTTTTCAACTAAAACATCAACTATTTTATTTTTAAAAGACTTATTCATTTCTAATTGAAAACTGAATAATAATTTTTGAATTTCGATAAGTCTATTTTTTGATATATCATTATCTATTAGTTTTAATTTGGATGCTGTAGTTCCTGGTCTTGGACTAAAAATAAAAGAGTATGAGTTTATAAATTTTATTTTTGAGATTAATTCTAAAGTATCTTGAAAATCTTTTTCCGTCTCACCAGGATAACCAACAATGAAATCACTTGAAAACTGAATTCTAGGATTTATTTTTTTTAACTTTTTGTAAATTTCTAAGTAATTTTCAACTTTATGATTTCTATTCATCAATTTTAAAATTTTATCCGATCCACTTTGGATTGGTAAATGAACTAAGGGCATTAATTTTTTATTATTCTTATAACAATCTAATAGATCATCAGTCATATCTTTAGGGTGTGAAGTAGTATATCTTATTCTTTTTAGCTTTTTATACTTTTCTAATTCATTTAATAAACTTGAAAGTCTGAATTCTTTGAAATTTTCTTTGTAATAATAAGCATTTACATTTTGTCCGAGAAGAGTAATTTCTTTTGCACCATTCTCAATCAATAATTCAGCTTCTTTTAAAACTTTGTTAAAAGGTCTAGAATATTCAGGGCCTCTTGTATATGGCACCACACAAAAATGACAAAACTTATCACAACCCTCTTGAATAGTTAAAAAAACTGAAGTTTTATTATTATTATTTTTTATATCCTCTAAATATTCAAATTTAGAAAAAGCATCAAATTCTGTTTCTTCTTGCTTATTTGAAGTTTGTATATTTTCTAAAATTTTATTAATCTTGTGATAAGACTGTGGTCCAACTATCGCGTCAATATATGGTTCTCTTCTTATCATTTCCTCATTTTCAGCCTGAGCGACACAACCAGCTACTATTAAAATTGGTTTTTTTTTTTTTATTGTATATTTTTTTTACTCTTCCAATTTCATGGTAGACTTTTTCCTTGGCCTTATCCCTGATGTGGCAAGTGTTTAATATATAACATTCAGCATTTTCTTGATTCTCTGTCTTAACAAAACCAATTTTTTTAACAATATCAAACATACGATTAGTATCGTATTCATTCATTTGACAACCGAAAGTTTTAATGAAAACTTTTTTTTCCATTTAGTCAGACTTTTCTTTCACGCAATAAAGTTCTAATTTAGAGTCTACTAATTTATAACCATGTTTTTCAGCTATTCTTTTTTGAATAGTTTCAATTTCCTCATCTGTAAATTCAATTATATCTCCAGTTTTAATATCTATTAAATGATTATGATCATCGTTCAGCTCATATCTAGCTTTGCCATCTTTAAAGTCATGCTTCATTAAAATACCTGACTCCTCAAAAAGTTTTACTGTACGATAAACTGTCGCGATACTTATTTTAGGATCTATTTTTGTGACTCTTTTGTAAAGTTCGTCTACATCGGGATGGTCTGACTCTCCGTAAGTTTTTTTTGACTCACCTATAACTCGAGCTATCAATCTTCTTTGATCAGTTAGTTTAACACCTTTAGACAAACATTTTTTCTCTATACTATCTGGCATAGATTATTTTAACCTAAATAAAGTGGTTTTATCAAATTTTTTTTAATATTAAATTTGATGCATAATGAGGGTACATCCTTATACTTAAAGCTATGATATTTTGACAATATGGCTGAATTTAAGGTAATTTTTTTTATTAAATCTCGTTTTTTAGTCAAAAAATCAAGAAAACTGAATGAATAATAATCTATACCCTCAACAAATGAGATGCCTTTAATTGTGGATAATGAGTTTCTTATACCCGCATAACTTCCTGGTCCTCTATTTACGTATATGTTGTTTATTTTTTTTAATGATAGTTTATTCTTTTTTAAAAAGTTTTTTATATAAATGGACAATTTTTCATAATTAGATTTGATATTCTTATGACTTTTGTAAAAACATTTTTTATTTTTTATTATGATTAAAAAAATTTTATTCCCTGTTGCATCAATAATTAAACTATTCATATTTTTAAACCTTATAACTATTAATACGTCAGCAATCGAAAATAATCAAAAAATTTATAAAGATGATTTGGGTGTAGTTTCTCTAATTTATCATAGATTTGGGGAAGAAAAATATCCGTCAACAAATGTGAAAATGGATATATTTGAAAAACAAATTTATATGATTAAAAATGAAAAATTAAATTTTATTAAAGCTGAAGAATTTATAGAATCTTATTCTGGCCCAAAAAAAGAAAGAGGGGTTCTTTTAACTATTGATGATGCTTTTACCTCTTTTTATGAAAATGCATGGCCTTTTTTAAAAAAAAATGAAATTCCCTTTATATTATTTGTATCTACGGAACCAGTTGGAAAACCTGGTTATATGAATTGGGAGCAAATCAAAGAAATAGAAAAATCAAATTTAGGATATATAGGTAATCACTCACATTCCCACGAATATTTGGTAAGTTTTTCTTTTGATTACTTTAAGGATGATATTGAAAAATCAATTAAATTATTTAAAAAAGAAATAGGCTATAATCCAAAAATCTTTTCCTATCCATTTGGAGAATATAGTTTGAAACAAAAAAATTTTATTAAGAAAAATTTTAAATTTGCATTTGGCCAACATTCTGGGGTTGTAGATATAAACAAAGATAAATATGAACTTCCAAGATTTCCAATCAACGAAAAATATGGAGATTTAGATAGGTTCAAATTCCTAATTAACTTACATCCTTTACAATACAAAAGTTTAAAACCTGAAGAAAAATTTATAAATAAATATAATAATCCTCCAAATTTTGAAGTCGAATTTTTTGAGGATCAAAAAAATATAGATAAAATAAATTGTTTCTCAGATGAAGGTAACGAATGGAAAAAATCAAAAATAAAATTTAATAAAAATATTTTAAAAATAGATTTTCGTGACAAATACTATTTTAGGAGAGGGAGAATTAACTGTTCTTTGAATGATAATGGTACCTGGAGATGGTTTGGTGTTCAGTTTTCAGTTGATGTTGATTAAATCAAGCTTTTTAATTGAAGGCTAGAGGGAAGAAGTTTTGCATCATCAAAGTCAGTCAATCTATTTTGTTTAATTATTTGTTTAAGAATCTTTACATACTCAATTCCAGTTTCTGCATATTTATCTAAATAATTTGTTAAAATTAAACTGTCCAAACCCTTTTTTTTATCCCTCAACTCTGCTCTTGCCATTCTAAAACTACGATAACTTGAATGAGTGTTAAGATTTCTAATATAGGCTTTTACAGATGATTTTAAAATTTTAAATCTCATAACTTTGTGTGTAGTATCACTTTTTGCGCCAGAAGGTTTTATTCCTTCCCCACTCCATGTCCATTGACCAAACAATGCATTTCCCTCTAAAGCAAATCGTGAAGTACCCCAACCTGTTTCCTTTGCAGCTTGCGCAATTGCTATTGATGTTGGGACTATATCCATTCTAATTTTAAGAGTTGATAAGTCTTTATTCACTACTCCATACTGCTTAAATTTTGAATTAATCCAATTTTTTTCTGATTGAGTGTTGTTGCTTTTATTCAGTATGTTAAAAAGTCTAATTCTATCTAATTTTACTTTAGTATTTTCCTCAATAATTAAGGGCAAGACGATTTGGATAAATAATGTTTTCCTTTTTTTTGTATTCTCAATTTTTCTCATTTCCTCTGGTAAAAGTGATAGTCGTATAGGTTTAACTAATTTTGTTTCTCTAACATCTTCCAAGTTATAATCAGTTTCTTTAAATAATTCCTCAATCGTTGAAGCGTTTAACCTTACTGTATCAGTTGGCAGCTCATCAGTTTTAAAAACATCTTCATACAAGTTTTTTAAGTCTAAGCCCTGATCAAGCTTTACAGATTTATCTAACACTTCTCCATCAAGGACTTTTTCAAATTTTGTCTTAGACTTATTGGTTATTTCTACTTTATTTAAGTTTATATCTTTGTTAAATTTTACAGCTAAAGGCAGCATGAAAAAAATTAATATTAAGGATAAACTTGTCAAAAAAGTATAGGATAACTTTTTCGGATCACTTAAATTAAAATCTTTTCTTACTTTTCTAATAGTACTGAATATCTTTTTATTTGAAAAATTTATATAGTTCGGAGGAAATATTTTCTTTTTAAAATTCATATAATTACTCAGCCTCTACTTGTTTAACTTCAGGAATATAATGACATAACAAATTTTTAACACCTTGCTTTAAGGTAATGGTAGAACTTGGACACCCTGAACAACTGCCTTGAAGTTGCACTTTAACTACTCCGTTTTTAAATTCCTTAAACCTTATATCTCCACCATCCCTAGCCACTGCAGGTCTTATTTTATTTTCTAAAACACTAATGATTTTTTTTTCTATCTCTTCATATTTTAATTCTGAATTATTATTATTTTTCGAAATTACACTTTCGTTCCCCTCTTGGTAATATTCATTAATAAAGGACTGAATTATATGTTTCAATTCTTCCCATTCTTTTTCACTATTCTTATTTACTGATATATAATCTTCTGATAAAAAAATTCCGGTTACTCCCTCTATAGATAGAATATTTTTCAATAAATAGTTATCAGTATCTTCTTTTTTAAGTATCTCTACTGGTCCAACTAATGACACTTTTTTTCCTGGTAGAAATTTTATTGAGTTAGGATTTGGAGTTTTTTGAGTTTGAATAAACATTATTAAACACTTATATGTAAAAATAAAAAATTTGAAAGTATTAAAAACCTAATATTTTTTTGATTTCTATGATTTTTTTTGACGCAATATTGTAAGCTTTTTCACTACCCTCTAGTAAAATCGAGTCTACGTAGTTACTATCACTCTTAAGTTTATCAATTTCTGTGGAAATTGGTTCAATTTTTTCTACTACAACTTCTGCGAGCTTAGTTTTAAAGTCTGAAAAATTTTTACCTGAAAATTCATTTAGAGTTTTTTCAATTTGTTGATTTGTTAAACTAGAATATATTCCAATGAGATTTTCTATTTCTGGTCTAGCTTTAATTTCTCTCTCGCTATTTGGCATTGGTTTAGTATCTGTTTTGGCTTTTTTAATTTTATTTATTATAGAATCTTTTTTATCAGTTAAATTTATCCTGCTTAAATCAGATGGATCAGACTTACTCATTTTTTTGGTCCCATCTTTTAGACTCATAATTCTTGAAAAGTTTTTTTGAATAAGGGGTTCTGGAACTTTTAGAAAGTTAGGAACTTTAAAATCAGTATTAAACTTTTGAGCTATATCTCTAGAGAGCTCTAAGTGTTGTTTTTGGTCTTGACCAACAGGCACATGAGTAGCATCATAAAGAAGTATATCTGCTGCCATTAAAATTGGATAAATATATAAACCAACGCTTACCTTTTCTTTATCCTTTCCTGCCTTTTCTTTAAATTGTGTCATTCTGTTTAACCAACCCATTCTAGCAACACAACTAAAGATCCATGATCCCTCGGAGTGTGATGGAACTGAAGATTGATTAAAAATAATATTCTTTTTTGGATCTATACCACAAGCAACAAATGTGGCTGTTGTCTCTCTTATATTGTTTTTTAGTAATGAAGGATCCTGCTTAGTTGTAATAGCATGAAGATCTACAACGCAGAATATACACTCATTATCTTTATCATTTTGAAGATCAACAAAATTTTTGATAGCACCTATATAATTCCCAAGATGAAGATTTCCTGTAGGTTGTACACCTGAAAAAATTTTTTTCATAAGTATTAGTACTTTAACTTAATATCAGTTATCTTAAAAGCCTTGATCAATATTGAAACAATAACGTAAAATATAAGAGTTAATGAAACTATTATTAATAATGAAACAATTTTGTATTGAAACCCATACTCCAGGTACAATTTAAAGTTTTGTATCAAGAATTTAAAAAATAGCCCCATAAGAATTGTTGAAATAAAAATTTTTAGAATATTAAAAAAAACTGAGTTCCTAAAATTGTAATACCCATTATAACTCAGAAACAAGTAAAGAGCAGTTGCATTAAACCAAGATGCTATAGATGTTGCAATTGGAATTATTATGAAGCCGATTGTATTAAAAAAAGATAAACTTATAATTATATTAATAATAACAGATATCAGAGATAAATAAAAAGGTGTTTTAGTGTCATGTCTTGCAAACATAAAACTAGAAAAAACTTTTATTAATGAAAAAGCTGGAAGTCCTAATGCAAAATAAAATAATGCTTTAGCAGAATTGCTTACACTCTCATTATCAAATGACCCATATCCAAATAAACTCGAAATTATCTCATTGGAGGCAATTAAAATTGCTATAGATGCCGGAAGACTTAGAAACAAAGATAATTCCAACGATTTATTTTGAATCATTTCTACTTTTTTAAATTTCTTATTTTGTAAATGTTTTGACAATTGTGGAAGAATAACGGTTCCTATGGCTATACCTGCGATAGCAAGATTTATTTGATATATTCTATCAGCATAATAAAGATAAGACACTGCACTGGCTTCAAAAGATGCAATAATAGTTCCAACTAAAATATTTATTTGTGTTACTCCAGAGGAAAAAATGCTTGGTAGAAGTTTTTTAAAAAAAATTTTTATTTTTTTATTTATTTTAAATTTAAAAGATATTTTTGGTAAAAAATATTTTTTGACGAAGAAGTATAAGAAAAATAATTGTAACAACCCTGCAAGAGATACTCCAAAGGACAAATAAAATACGAGTTTATCTCCTAGATAATTTGAGAAAATCAAAATCGAGATTAGAAGAATATTTAATATTATTGGGGCGGCAGAAGCTGCGGCGAACTTATTATGTGAATTTAATATTCCTGAAAAAAATGATGATAGACTTATAAATATTAAAAAGGGGAAAGTTAATCTTGTTAACATAATAGCAAGATTCATCTTTTCTAAATCACTATCAAAGCCTGGTGCAATGAGAAAAACAAAAAATGGCATTATCATTTCTACAACTAAAACTAAAGAGAGAAGTATAATTGTAAGTATACTAAAAATGCTTGTAGCGAATTTATCTGCAGATTTTTTTCCAATTGATAATTGTGAAGAATAGCTAGGTACAAAAGCTGCGTTAAAAGTTCCTTCGGCAAATAATCTTCTAAAGGTATTTGGAATTCTAAATGCTACAAAAAATGCATCTGCTAATGGGCCAGATCCTAAGAAAATAGCAATAAGAATATCTCTTAAATAACCCAGTAATCTACTAATTAATGTATAAAAGCTAAAGGTGGATGTTGACTTAATTATATTCATAAATCATATTAGTCTTATTATTGTCTTATTTGTATATCTAATTGTATTAAATGAAAAAAACAAAAATTGATCACTATTCTGATAAAGAAGCTTTAGATTTTCATTATACTGGTAAATCAGGCAAGATTGAGATTTCTTCTTCCAAACCGATGACAACAAAAAGAGATTTGGCTTTAGCTTATTCTCCTGGAGTTGCTGCTCCTGTAAGAGCAATAGCTGAAAATCCTGATGCTGCATACGAATATACTACTAAGGGCAATTTAGTTGCTGTAATTAGTAATGGATCAGCAATTTTAGGAATGGGTAATCTAGGAGCTTTAGCTTCAAAGCCTGTTATGGAAGGAAAAGCTATTTTATTTAAGAGGTTTGCTGACATAGACTCGATTGATCTAGAAATTGATACAAGAGATCCTAACGAAATTATAAATAGCATTAAAAATTTTTCAAAAAGCTTTGGAGGAATTAACTTAGAAGATATAGCTGCACCAGATTGTTTTATCATAGAGGAAAAATTAAAAGAAATTTTAGATATACCGGTTTTTCATGATGATCAACACGGTACAGCTATAATTACTTTAGCAGCACTTACTAATGCTCTAAACATAGCAAAAAAAAAAATTGAAAATATAAAAGTTATTGTTAATGGCGCTGGAGCATCTGCAATGGCGTGTACGAACCTTTTTATAAATAATGGTTTGCCTAAAAAGAATATAATTATGCTTGATAGCAAGGGTGTAATACATAAAGAAAGAGATAATTTAAACAAATGGAAATCAGCTTTTGCAATTAAAACTTCAAAAAGAAATTTAGATGAAGTAATTGAGGGAGCTGATGTATTTTTAGGTTTATCCTCAAAAGGAGCTTTGAAAAAAGAAATGGTCAAAAAAATGGCAAAAAATCCTATCATTTTTGCTTGTGCTAATCCTGATCCAGAAATAACACCTGAAGAAGTAGAAGAGATTAGAAATGATGCGATTATTGCAACGGGAAGATCAGATTATCCGAACCAAGTAAATAATCTTATAGGTTTTCCATATATTTTTAGAGGAGCTCTTGATGTAAGAGCAAAAACAATTAATGAAGAAATGAAGGTCGCTGCTGCTAATGCGATTGCTGCACTTGCAAGGGAAAATGTTCCTGATGAAGTTGCAGCAGCTATGGGAGGTGGCGAAAGACCTAGATATGGAAGAGATTATATTATTCCATCAACTTTTGACCCAAGATTAATAAGCGTAATTCCAGTAGCAGTTGCCAAAGCTGCAATAAAAACTGGAGTTGCAAGAAAAAAAATAAATGATTTTGATCAATACAAAGATGAGTTAAAGCAAAGATTGGACCCTACTGTGACTATAATGCAGGGTATTAATAATCAAATTAAAAAAAGCCAAAAAAAAGTTGTCTTTGCAGATGGAGAGGATGAAAATACTTTAAGAGCTGCTATAGCATTTAAAAATAGTAATCTAGGAATACCTGTTCTAATTGGAAAAAAGGAAAAAATAAAACTAAGGCTTAGAGAATTAGGATTAGATGAGAATTTTAAAATTGAAATAAGTAATTCATTAGAAAATGAAAAAAGAGAGAAGTATGTAAATTTTTTATTTAAAAAAATGCAAAGAGAAAAAGGATTGCTTGAGAGGGATTGTGATAGAATGGTAAGAAATGACAGAGTTATATGGGGATCTTGCATGGTATCCTGTGGTGATGCAGACGCAATGGTTACAGGTAATACAAGGAGGTATTCTGCTTCTTTAGAAAAAATTCAAACCGTTGTAGATCCAAGACCAGGAGAAATAATGTTTGGAATGAATATGGTAGTAAATAAAGGTAAAACAATTTTTATAGCTGATACTACTGTTAGAGAATATCCTACATCAAATGAATTAGCAGAAATTGCAATTTCAGCTGCTAGAGTTGTTAGACTTTTTGGATTTGATCCAAAAGTAGCATTTCTCTCGCATTCAACTTTCGGTCAACCAAGTACAAAAAGAACTAAAGAACTTAGAGAGGCAGTAAGTATTTTAAAGGATAAAAAGGTAGATTTTAAATTTGATGGTGAGATGCAACCAGATGTAGCTTTGAGTGAACAATACAAAGAGTTATATCCTTTTTCAAATATTGTAGGAAATGCAAATATATTAATAATGCCTGGCCAACATAGTGGTGCAATATCTTTCAAAATGATGAAAACTTTTGGTGAAGCAAAAGTAATTGGACCTCTTTTGGTCGGATTAGGTCAAGCAATAGAGATTGCTCCCTTAAGGTCATCAACATCAGATATCCTTAATCTTGCATCTGTTGCAGCATATTCATCCGGAGTCATTGATTATAAAAAAAAAAAATTAGTTTTTTTGGACTCTTAAATCCTCAACTAGCAATATACTAACAACAACATCTTTTACTCCGTTAATTGTTTTAGCTTCTGTAATAACTTCACTTCTTTCCTCTTTGTCCTTGGCAATCCCATAAATAAATATTTTTTTCTTATATGTGTCAATATTGAAATTTACTGCTTTAATTTTTTTGTTAAGAATCATTGCTGTTCTTAATTGGGTAGTAATTAAAATATCAGAGGCAGACTGTTTAAAATTAAAAGTTTCTACAATCTTGATATCGTTCTTTACAGATCTTGTTCCCTTAATTTCCCATGCAACTTTAGTTAATTTCAGTTTTTCCTCTGGATTGTCTACTTTACCAGTTAAAAATATTCTTCCATCTAAAACTTTAGATTTTATTTTTATTGCATATTTTTTATCTAATAGAATCATCTTTCCTAATAAACTCTTTTGCATAATTGAGTCGTCTATTTGAGTACCTAACGATCTTGGATCGAGCGCGACATTTACACCTGTTCCAAATACACCTTTTGAACCTGTACCTACACAATTCAAAATAAGAAAAAAAGCAAGAAAATAAAATATAAATCTATTTTTCATTTTTTAATTTTAAACAATAGTTATAAATTACTTTTTTTGGAATAGATTTCTTTTCAACAAATATCTCAATTATATCTTTGACGCTTAAAAATTTTATCAATTTTTTTACAATTTTCTTGTCTGATTCCTTTATATCAATAATTTTTAGATCATTATTTTTTTTTTCAATTTTTTGTGATATTACGACAGTTAACTCTCCTTTTGGATTATCTTCAAAATAATTTATATCTTTAACTGTTGACCTTATATTTTCTTCGTAAAATTTAGTCATTTCTCTACAAATTAAAATTTTTCTGTTTAAAAAAAAATTTTTAAATACCTTTAAATGTTTATTTATTTTTTTTGCAGGTACAAAGAATATGATTGAACTATCTAAATCTTTAATAAAATTCATATCTCTATTTAACGTACTTATCTTTTCAGGGAAAAAACCGTAAAAATAAAATCTATTTGTAAAGCCACTTATTGAGATAGATGAAATTACTGATGATGCACCTGGAATAGGGAAGATATCAATTTTATTTTCAATACACTTATTAATTAAATAATTTCCTGGATCTGAAACTGTAGGTGTACCAGCATCTGAAATCATAGAAACAATTTTTTCAGAATTTAGAAAACTTAAAACAGATTTAATATTTTTTTTTTCATTAAATTTATGGTTAGAAATTATTTTTTTGTCTATTTTATAGAAATGTAATAATTTTTTTGACTGTCTCGTATCTTCACAAAGAATTAAATCTGAATTTTGGAGTATTTCTATAGCCCTTATTGTAATATCTCCCATATTACCTATTGGCGTAGAAACAATGTATAATCCCTTTTTAATTTTATTAAATTTTGTTTCGTTTTGTGGATTCATTTAATTTAAACATTATAATAATATCATTAAAATGAAAATATTCTTAAAAATAATAACTTTTGTTCTGATAATATTTATATCCGTAAATAGTCTATCGTATTCAAAAGAAAAAATTAAAATTGGTTTGTTAGTTCCTTTAAGCGGGACACATCAAGAAATTGGTCAATCAATTGCTAAATCTGTAAGATTAGCGGTTAATAAAATTGATAATGATGAAATTGAAATTTACCTAAAAGATACCAAAGCTGATCCGGACGAAACATTAAAAAAAGCTAAAGAATTAAGAGACGATAAAGTCAAGGTTGTTATTGGACCAGTTTTTAATAAAAGTAATTTATATTTAGGCCAAATAGAAGAGATAACATTTTTATCTTTAACTAATAAATCTATTAATAAACATAAAAATGTAATTAATTCTGGAATAAATTCCTCGTCGCAACTTAAAACAATAACAAAATTTCAAAAAGAAACAGATCTAAAGAAAACTATTTTCTTAATTCCAAAAAATGATTTTATAAATGAAGTCGAGAATGGTATTAAAAATTCAAATATTAAGCTTAAAAAAACTTATTACTATGATACTGATCCAACCAAGTTAACTAAACAAATTGAAAAAATAACTAAGTATCAATTAAGAAAAAAAATTTTAGAGGATGAAATAAAAAGGCTAGAAAGTTTGGATGATCCTAGTAAAGAAAATCAAATTGAAAGATTAAAGAAAAAAGATACTCTTGGAAAAATAGGCTTTGATTCCATAGTAATTTCAGACTTTGATGAGACATTAAAAAGTATTACAACATCTTTATTATACACTGATGTTTCATCAAAAAGAGTCAACTTTATAACTTTGAATCAATGGTTTGATGAGTCCCTTCTTAGAGAAGCAAGTACACAAAATTTATACTTTCCATCAATTAATAGAAAAAACTACGAGGTATTTAAAAAAGAATACAAATCAAAATTCAAAAATGAACCCAATCAACTTTCCTTTTTAAGTTATGACTTATTAGGATTGGTATATTACTTAGTTGTTAAAAATAATTTTGAAATAAACAATAAAATGTTTTCTAAAAAGAGTACCTTTAAAGGAAAAATTGGAATATTCGAAATTAAAAACTTAAAAATCGAGCACCGGCTTAATTTTTATAAAATTGAGAATAATTCATTTAAAAAAATTTTTTAATTTTTTTGAAAGCTTTATATCTGTGGTCTATTCTACTTTTTGCCTTAATATTCATCTGCCCAAAAGTAAGTTTTTTTCCTTTGGGAATAAAAATTGGATCATAACCAAAGCCTTTTGTGCCAATCTTTATAGGTGAGATATTTCCACTTACCTTACCCTCTGAAATGACAAATTTACCGGTGGGCCAAAAAATAGTTAAAACACAAATAAACCTGCACAATATTTTTTTTCTTTTCCAATCTTTGTCCTTTTTTGTAAGTTCTTTGAACACTCTCTTAATTGCCTTATCAAAATTACTTTTTCTTCCACCCCACCTAGCTGAAAAAATTCCTGGTCTATTATTTAATATTTTAATTTCTAGACCAGAGTCGTCTGAAATGCATATTTTTTTTGATTTTTTTGAAAAAAATCTCGCTTTAATAAGTGAATTTTGTCTAAATGTATTTCCATTCTCGACTGGTTTTATTGATGTAAACTCTTCAGGAGTAAAAAATTTTACTTTTTTTGGTAGTAAATCTACGATTTCCTTGAGTTTTCCCTTATTGTTGGTGCCTATTAAAATTTCGTTAATTCTTAATTTTGACATCTAGTAATTTTTAAAAACCATACCATATAAAGTATAATGAACAAGGATCAAGAGATAAATAATACTGAGAAAGAAAACGACAATATAGATAATAATAAAAATATTTCAGATGAAAAAAATATAGATATTGAAAAAAGAAAAGAAATAAGTACTGAAGATCAAATAAAACTCTTGGAAGAAAAAGTCACTAGAAGCTTAGCAGAGATGGAAAATCAAAGAAGACGTTATGAGAAAGAAAAAGAAGAGGCGTTTGAATATGGAGGTTTTTCTTTTGCCAGAGAAGCTTTAAATCTTCTGGATAATCTTGAAAGGTCAAAAAATTCTATTGAAAACGACGAAAGTTTAAAAGACCAAAAATACAAAAATAAAATAATTGAACATATTGATATAATTTATAAAGATATAATTTCTATTTTCAAAAAGAATAATATAGAACCAATTAACTGCTTGAACGAAAAGTTAAATCCAAACTTACATCAAGCAATGATAGAAATTGAGGATAGCAACAACGAGCCTGGAACGATCATAAAAGAGATACAAAAAGGTTTTCTTATGAAGGATAGACTCTTAAGACCCTCATTAGTTGGGGTATCTAAAATAGGTCTTAAAGAGGATAAAACTGAAAAAAATATCAAAAAAGAAGGGGAAAATAAGGAAAATTAGTTAGCTTCTCAACCTTGTAGTTGAGAAATAAGCACTTATATGAAGGAGAGATAATAATATTATGAGCAAAGTAATTGGAATAGATTTAGGAACAACAAATTCTTGTGTGGCAATCATGGATGGAACACAAGCAAAAGTTTTGGAAAATGCGGAAGGTGCAAGAACAACACCATCTGTAGTAGCTTTTACTGAAGGTGAGGAAAAATTAATTGGACAGCCTGCTAAAAGACAAGCTGTAACAAATCCAGAAAATACAATTTTTGCAGTTAAACGATTAATTGGTAGAAATTTTGATGATCCATCTGTCAAAAAAGATATTGAGACAGCTCCATTTAAAATTGTTAAATCAGAAAAAGGTGATGCTTGGATAGAAACAAAAGGAAAAAAATATTCACCCTCACAAATATCAGCTTTTGTACTCCAAAAAATGAAAGAAACGGCTGAAAAGTATTTAGGCCAAGAAGTAAGTAAAGCAGTAATTACTGTCCCAGCATATTTTAATGATGCACAAAGACAAGCTACTAAAGATGCTGGAAAAATTGCTGGCTTGGAAGTACTAAGAATTATTAATGAACCAACTGCTGCTTCTTTAGCTTATGGTTTAGATAAAAAGGCTAATAAAAAAATTGCAGTTTACGACTTAGGCGGAGGTACATTTGACGTATCTATCCTAGAATTAGGCGATGGAGTTTTTGAAGTAAAGTCTACTAATGGGGATACTTTCTTAGGAGGAGAGGATTTTGATAACACTATAGTGGATTATCTTTTAAATGAATTTAAAAAAGAAAATGGAATTGATCTTAAGTCAGACAAGTTGGCTTTACAAAGATTAAAGGAAGCTGCTGAAAAAGCTAAGATTGAACTTTCTTCTGCGGCTCAAACAGAAATTAATTTACCTTTCATTACAGCAGACAAAACAGGTCCAAAACATATAACTTTAAAAATGACAAGAGCAAAATTAGAGGCATTAGTTGAGGATCTTATATCGAGAACAATTCCACCATGTCAAACTGCTTTAAAAGATGCAGATTTATCTGCAGGAGAGATTGATGAGGTAGTTCTGGTAGGTGGAATGACTAGAATGCCTAAAGTAATTGAGGAAGTAAAAACTTTTTTTGGAAAAGAACCTAATAAATCTGTTAACCCTGATGAGGTAGTTGCAATGGGAGCAGCTATACAAGCAGGTGTACTTCAAGGTGATGTGAAAGATGTTTTGTTATTAGACGTTACCCCACTATCATTAGGAATAGAAACTTTGGGTGGAGTATCCACTAAACTTATAGATAAAAATACCACTATACCAACTAAAAAAAGCCAAGTTTTTTCAACAGCTGAGGATAACCAACCAGCAGTATCAATTAGAGTTCTTCAGGGTGAAAGAGAAATGGCATCTGACAATAAAATACTTGGGAATTTTGAATTAGTTGGAATTGCCCCTTCTCCAAGAGGAGTTCCTCAAATAGAAGTTACATTTGATATAGATGCTAATGGAATAGTAAATGTTTCTGCAAAAGATAAGGGAACTGGTAAAGAACAAAAAATACAAATTCAAGCTTCTGGTGGCTTAAGTGATGAAGAAATTAATAAAATGGTCAAAGATGCTGAGGCTAACAAAGAAGCTGATAAAAAGAAAAGAGAGTCTGTTGATTCAAGAAATCAAGCAGATACTCTTTTGCATTCGACCGAGAAAAATTTGAAAGAGCATGGAGCCAAAGTTTCAGATGCAGACAAAAAAGCTATTGAAACTGCCTCTGCTAATTTGAGAAACTCTTTAAAGGGAACAGACGTTGAAGATATTAAAAAGAAAACACAAGATCTGGTTCAGGCATCAATGAAATTAGGTGAAGCAATATATAAATCACAACAATCAGCTAAACCTGGAGATGCACCTAAAGGTAATAAAAAAGAGGATAAAAAAGACGATAATGTTGTTGATGCTGATTTTGAGGAAGTAAAGGACGAAAACAAAGAGAAAAGCGCCTAAGTGTAACAACTGTTTGTCTTAAACAGCTATGGCAAAGAGAGATTATTACGAAATCTTAGGTGTTAATAGAAGTTCTACCGCTGAGCAAATTAAAGCTGCATATAGAAAGTTAGCTGTAAAGTATCACCCAGACAAAAACAAAGATAATAAAAAGGCAGAAGAAAAATTTAAGGAAGCATCAGAGGCGTATCATGTGTTATCTAATTCTGAGAGAAAACAAAACTACGATAATTTCGGACATGCTGCATTTGAAAATAATGCAAGTGGAAGAGGAGGTTTTTCAAATTTTGACTTTTCTTCACATTTTTCCGATATATTTGAAGATTTCTTTGGAGAAGGTTTTGGTGGAGGAAGTAGAAGATCTAGAAAATCAAATTATAGAGGATCTGATTTAAGATACGACTTAACAATTACTTTAGAAGAAGCTTTTAAAGGTAAAAAACAAGATATTAAATTTTCTACCACTGAAAAGTGCGATACATGTAAGGGGAATGGTTCAAAACCTGGTCATGATGTGGGTTCTTGTGCGATGTGTAGTGGACAAGGCCAGGTAAGATCAAGTCAAGGTTTTTTTACTGTTCAGCAAACTTGTCCGCAGTGTTCTGGTTCGGGTGAACAAATTACTAATCCCTGTACAGGTTGTGGAGGACAAGGAAAAAAACCAACCACTAAAAGATTATCTGTAACTATACCTAAAGGTGTTGATGACGGTACAAGAATTAGACTTGCAGGAAAAGGAGAAGCAGGATCTAGAGGGGCTGGAAATGGTGATTTGTATCTTTTCATTAATGTTCATTCACATAATTTATTTAAAAGATCAGATGAAAATCTTTTTTTTGAATTTCCAATTTCAATTGCAGATGCCGCATTAGGAACTTCTCTAGAAATACCAACTATTGATGGTGGAAAAGCAAAAATAAAAATTCCTCCAGGAACCCAAAGTGGCAAACAATTTAGATTAAAAGAAAAGGGCATGCCATTTATAAGAGGTAGTGGTTTTGGCGATTTATATGTACAGCTTAATGCCGAAATACCTGTATCATTAAACAAAGAGCAAAAAGAATTACTAGATAGGTTTAGGAAAATTGAAAATGAGAAATCAAATCCTACAATTAAAAAATTCTTTCAAAAAGCTAAAAACTTTTGGAAGAATTAATATATAAATTTTTATTATTTAATTGATGAACAAATGTCTTTTATCACTGGTGTGTTTGCACAATCTGAACACTTTGTGATTTGAACTATACATCCATCATTAAGAACTTTTACGTCAACTACTCTTTCGCATTTTGAACAAGTAGAGGAAATTGTTAGTCCACATTTTTTACAATTATAATTTTGAGTTTCCATAATTATAATTTAGGAAATAAAAAAAAATTTTCAACAAATAAAAATGCAAATGATTTTCATTACTATTATTAATGATAATCATTAGCGTAATTATATCTGATAAATTAAAGATTCAATTACAAATGATAACTATTATCAAAAAAAATTTATTTATTAATTTTCGCAATCATTCCTAATTCGTAATGACCGGGAATATTACAAGCTACCTCAAGATTTGAGTCAGTTGTAAACTTCCAAATTAATTCACCTTTGGTATTTGGCTCTAATAGGACACTATTTGAATGAGAGTGGCTCATTGAGTGATCTATTTTTGACATTTTTTTCATTTTTTCTTTATCAATTTTATCAACTAATAAAATCTCATTTTCGACCATTTTCAACATCTCTGGCTGATGTTTTAAATGTAATTCTTTTGTGGCAATATTAAATTCATGTACCATTTCACCAAGGTTATGAACAACAAATTTTATAGTTTCATTTTTTTTAATTGTAAATTTTTTGGGCTCATAATAATTGTCATACATCTTTACTTCTATAACTCTATCTACATTTGATGCTATACCTTTTTCACCTATGATATTAATCGATCCTCCAAAACTAAAATTTGGGATTAAAATTAATAAAAAAATTATTTTTCTCATGTTATATTTATATCATCATTAAATTTTTTAATTGTAAGACAAATTCATCATGATACAAAATGTCTATCTATTAATGTTTTAATGTGTAATTATTGATTATAATGAAAAAAATAAGTTTAACGATTACAGGTTGTATGGGTAGAATGGGACAGCAACTTATTAAGTCATCAAAAAAAAATAAAGATTTTAAATTAGTTTCACTTACGGAAAATTATAAAATAAAAAAAAAAATTTATAATATTTTACCAGAAATAAATAGTAATAACGCTTTTAAAAAAAGTAATGTAATAATAGATTTTACTGTCCCTAAATGTACATTAGAGGTCCTTAAAATTGCATCTAAGTTAAAAAAAAAAGTTGTGATTGGTACCACAGGTTTCACAAAAAATCAGGAGAAATTAATTCAAGGCTATTCCAGAAAAATTCCTATCCTAAAAGCTGGAAATATGAGCCTGGGTATTAACTTATTAATGTATTTAACTGAGATTGCATCAAAATCACTAGGGAAAAAATTTTTAAGCAAAGTGTTTGAAGTTCATCATAAGCATAAGAAAGACCATCCGTCAGGAACTGCTCTTATGTTGGGTAAAGGAATTGCAATAGGGAGAAATGTAAATTTAAATAAATTAATTGGAAAAAAATATTTGAATAAGAAATCTTTTCCTTATGGGAAAAAAATTAATTTTAATTCACTAAGAAAAGGAGAAATTATTGGTGAGCATGAAGTAAAATTTTCAAATGGAGAAGAGGTTATAACGCTTAATCATGAAGCTTTTGACAGGGCACTATATTCTGAAGGTGCCCTTACGGCTGCAAAATGGTTGATTAAGAAAAAGCCTGGCCTATATTCTATGAGAGATGTACTGAACTTTAAATGAGTTCAAAAAATATAGAAAAAATCAAAAGAGCTAAAATAGTCTTGCGAATACTCAACAAAACATATCCTAGAATTAAAGTTCCATTAAAAAACAGAAACATATTCACTTTATTGATCTCTGTTCTTCTTTCTGCACAATGTACTGATGTGAACGTAAATAATGTTACTAGATATATTTATCCAAAATATTACAGACCAATACATTTTGTAAAACTTGGTAGAAAAAAAATTGAAAAATTGATCAAAAAAATTGGCATATTCAGAATTAAAGCTAAAAGTATTTATTATTTATCTAAAACTTTAAAAGAAAAATACAAAAGTAAAGTTCCAAAAACTTTTGAACAACTTGAGGAACTCCCTGGAGTTGGACACAAAACTGCTAGCGTAGTAATGTCTCAGGGTTTTGGATATCCAGCATTTCCAGTAGATACTCATATTCATAGACTAGCTCAAAGATGGGGTCTTACAAATGGTAAAAATGTTCTTCAAACTGAGGAGGATTTAAAGAGTTTGTTTCCAAAAAAATATTGGAATAAACTTCATTTACAAATTATTTATTATGGAAGAGAGTTTTGTAAAGCTCGAGACTGCTACGGTATTTCTTGTAAAATTTGTACTAGTTGTTATCCTAATAGAAAAAAAGCAATAAAAACAAAAAAAGCTTAAAATGAAAATTATAGGAATAGGAAATGCAATTGTAGATGTAATTTGTAAGGTTGAAGACCATTTTATAAAGAATAATGGTTTAACAAAAAGTACTATGAAACTTATTTTTGAAGAAAAAGAATTTAAATCATTGTTGTCAAATTTAAAAATTGAAAAAACTGTTTCAGGTGGATCTGTAGCAAATTCTATAGTTGGACTTTCACAATTGAAAAATAAAGTCGGATTTATTGGAAAAGTCAGTGATGATGAATTAGGAGGCAAATATGAACAAGGGCTTAGGCAAGAAAATGTAGAATATTTCTACTCAAAGAAGAAAGAAGAATTACCAACAGGTACTTGTTTAATTTTGGTAACACCAGACTCAGAGAGAACAATGTGTACTTTTCTTGGAACAGCAGGAAAAATTAATGAAAATGATGTTGATGAAATAGCAATTAAAAATAGCCAAATAATTTTGTTAGAAGGTTATCTTTGGGATGAAGGAGATCCAAAAAGGGCATTTGACAAAGCAATATCTAATGCAAACAAAGTTGCAATGTCCTTGTCTGACCAATTCTGTGTTGATCGACATAAACCTCACTTTTTAAATCTTGTAAAGCACAAATTAGATATAACTTTTGCAAATGAACAAGAAATTATGTCTTTGATTGATGCTAAAAGTTTTAATGAAGTAATAAATTTCGGTAAAACTTTGAAGAAATTATTAGTCATTACAAGAGGTGAGAAAGGTGCTATTTCAATAAATGGAGATGAAGTTATAGAGTGTGGTGTCGAAAAAAATCTCAAAATAGTTGACTTAACTGGAGCTGGAGATCTATTTGCAGCAGGATTTTTGCACGGACATATTAATGGTCTAACTCAAAAAGAATGTTTAGAAAAAGGCACTGAAATGTCTTCAAAAGTTATCCAACAAATCGGTGCACGAATTTAAATTTATTTTTTTTTCCTTTTAAAACTTCCTTTACCTTTTTTTGGCTTAACAATCCTTATTTTATATTTCTTTGACATAAGATCTTTTGCAATAAAATTTCTTTTTTTCATTGTATTATATATCCTTCTTTTTCACTCTTAATAAAATCATCATCATTAAAAGTTTCTTTTATTTTTTTTCTCAATCTATATATATGTGTTTCAACAGTATGCGTTTCAAGTTTTGAAGAATAATTCCAAACTTCTTTTTGTAAATTGTCAATTTTCTGAGGAGTATCTTTCTTTTTTAAAAAGATTAAAATCTCAATTTCTCTTTCAGTAAGACTTAATTTTTTTGAGCCTTTTTGAATTGTTCTAGAATTTAAGTTGACTGAATAGTTTCCTATTGTATAGCTTGCCTGAAGGTCATATTTTTGTTTTATTAAATTAATATTTATTTCATCGAGAATTTCATTTATTTTTAGAGGTAATTTTTCAAAAATTATTATATTCTTTGAGTTAATCGATTCATTTTCTATAATTTTTTTAAGTTGTTCTTTTAGAATAATAACTGAAAAATCTAAATTATTTTTGTCTTTCGTACTGTTAATAAAATCATTTTTGTTATCGAAATTTTTAATTTCAAAATTAAACTCAGATTTTAATTCTGAAAAAATATTGTAAAGTATATCAAATTCTATAATATTAACTTTTGGTTTATTCATTTAAGATAACTTATGATAATAAAAGTTAGAAATAAAGTACACCTTGAAATAGATGATTTCAAATTTAAATGTTGTATTGGCAAAAATGGCTTTAAATTAAAAAAAAATGAGGGAGATAAGTCAACTCCGAAAGGTACATTTTCATTAGGAACTCTTTATTATAGAGCTGATAAAGTTTCAAAACCTATATCAAAACTAAAACTTAAAAAGATAACAAAGAATTTAGGCTGGTGTAATGATCCATTAAATAAAAATTATAATTCTGAAATAAAAATTAAAAATAAGATTAAGTGTGAGAAACTATTTAGAAAAGATTTTAAATACGACTATTTGATAGTTATTAATTATAATACAAATAAGATTATACAGGGCAAAGGTAGTGCTATATTCTTGCACTTAACGAAAAACTATAAGCCAACTCTTGGATGTATTGCTATTGGAAAAAAAGATTTTTTAATTTTATTAAAGATACTTAAAAAAAATACAAAAATTAAAATTGGTTAATCTCTGGGACCAAAAATTAATGATCCAATTCTTACGAATGTTGAGTCATGTTTAAGAGCAGCCTGAAAATCAGATGACATTCCCATACTTAATTGTTTTAAATTTAATGATTTATTAAGTTCTTGTAATTTTAAAAAAAAACTGTCTGTATTACCTAGGGGCGGAATACACATCAAACCGATAATATCCAGATCCAATCTATTGGAGCATTCTTTATAAAATTCCTCTAACATATTTGGTGAAATACCGTTTTTTTGATTTTCATCTCCCAAATTTACTTGAATAAAAAGCTTCGGTTTAAAACTTTTTTTTATTTGTTCATTGTGAATTTTTTCAGCCAATTTGATATTATCAAGCGAATGTATAAAATCAAATAATGGTAAAACATATTTAACTTTATTAGATTGAAGTTTACCTATTAAATGTAATTTTAAGTCATTTTTTTCAGCTTTTATTTTGTGCCATTTTTTAACAGCCTCCTGAACTTTGTTTTCTCCAAAGTGCTTATGCCCATGTTCTATAAGTGGGAGCACTTTATCTAAAGTAAAAGTTTTTGTAACCGCAATAACTTCAGCTTTACTATTGTTATTAGTTATTTCTTTTTGTATTGATATTAAACTTTTAATAGTGTTATGCATAAATATTTTGAAATTTATTATTTTATAGATGATTTTAATATAGAAAATTTAAAAAATCTTCCAAAAAAAATTAGTATAATATATCGGAACCACTATGTAAAACCCAAACTCTCGAAAGTTTTATTAATTAGAGACTTTTGTAGAAAAAATAATATAAAATTCTTTATAGCAAACGATCTTAAATTTGCACTTAAGTTGAAATGTAATGGTGTATATATATCAGGTTTTAAAAAAATATTGAATTTAAAGAATTTAAATTTACCTTTAAACTTTGAAATTTTAGGTTCAGCTCATAATGTTCCTGAGATAAAAATTAAAGAAAATCAAGGTTGTTCAAAAATCTTCATTTCGCCAATATTCAAAACAAATAAAAGATACTATTTCCTAGGTATAACAAGATTTAATATCTTATCGCTAACAACTAATAAGTCAGTAATAGCGCTTGGCGGTATTAATGAAAATAATTATAAAAAAATAAAAATTACTAAATCAATAGGTTTAGCTTCAATATCTTGGATAAAAAAAAACGGCCCAAGTAAACTTGGGCCGTTAATATAATCTCTAAATTACAAAACTTAGAATGATAGACCTAAAGCAACCTCAGTTACTGTTAAGCTACCACCATCAGAGTCGTAGTTTACGTTATCAGTCTCTGTTCTGTATGCTTTAATTGACATACCACCCATTGAGTAAGCAGCTTGGATAGATTTGTAGTCTTGTGTTACATCTTCTATCTCAGTTCCACCCTTAGTGTTTGACTGATCATCGTAAGTATCATCTGCTTTTGCATAAGAAACAGAGAAATTATCATTTACGTTAAACGCAATTGAATAAGTTTCTGCTTCGAATAATCCAGATGACGCACCTGGTGTTTTTGCTGCAGTCTTAGCTGCATCAGCTGCGTTTTCGCCTAAGTCATAGTATGACTGAGAGTAACCAACTGAAACTGGTCCCATGCTATAGTTAGCATACCAAACACCTTCAAAAGTGTCTGAAGCTGCAGTCATGTTTTTCTTAGATGCATCGTCTTCTTCTCTAGATGCACCGTAAACACCAACTGTTAATCCCATACCAGTTGCTTTTACACCAACACCATAACCATTGTTGTATTCTGTTGTAGAAGAAACAGAACCGTCTGTTGGAGAAGTACCACTTGCTTCTGGAGAATATTCAATACCTAGATTGATTGTAAAGTCACCTGCTGACATAGCTGGTGCACTGTATACGAGTGAGTTGTTATCTGCCCAAGAACCTACGAAGTTTGCCGATATTGATGTAGCACCACCATCGTCAATTTCTTCATAAGCAGTAGGAGTCTGAACATCGTAACCTGTAGAAATTCCACCTGTACCATGTCCTACTGACACTGTACCCATAGAACCCATAGTCAATGCGATGTTAGAAGAAGATACAGTTAAGTCGTCTTTAGTTAATGTATAACCTGCAACTGACCAACCATTATCTAACTCACCAGAACCACTTACTTGAAAGTCTCTGTCGTGACCAATACCAATACCATGATCGGTAGTAGCTGTTCCAGTATCACCTGTTTGAGTAGAGTATGTTAAGTTGTACGAGCCTGATACACTCATCTCGCCCGCGTTAGCACTAACTGCAGCAAGCGAACCTGCTAATGCTGTTAGTCCTATTTTTTTCAATTTATTCATAATACTCCTTTATTGTTAATTCATATGAATGAGAGACAAATAGCAAAAAAAGCTTGAATTTAGTTAAAAACTGACAGTTTTTACGAATTTTTATTTGTTATGTGATAAATATATCACTATTAAAAACCCTTATTTTGTTGAATTTTATGGTCTATAGTGATTTTAAATCTAATTTATGAATAAATCAAAACTTATTTTACTATTTGTCATTCTAGCCCTGGTCCAAAATTGTGGCATTTACAAAAGATCCGATGTCAAAGACAATCCGGTGGGTGTAAAGGATAGAGTAAAAAAAAATATTGAGGAAGGGAGAGGTTTCAGAATACAAGATAAATTAAACAATAAAGGTGGAGGAGTGTTTGATTTTGCTTCCTCAAATGAACTTTGGAGAGCTTCTATTGAAGTTTTAAATTTTGTGACTTTCACTAACGCAACTTATTCCGGAGGAATTTTAATCACTGATTGGTTTAATTCTGATACAGGAGATGGAAATAAGGACATAAAGATAACTATAAGATTTTTATCAAATGAGATTAGAGCTGATGGTTTGGAGGTTGATTTACATCAAAGAGTTTGTGATGATCAAAATAAAAATTCCTGTAAAATAACAAAAATTACATCTAACATTCAAAATGAAATTAAATTAGCCATCTTAAAAAGAGCAACAATTTTCGAAAAAGAAGGTTTTAAAAAAAATAGAAAAAAGTTTAAAGAATCTGGTAAAAGGGCTACTGTCGGAGGCGGTGCTAGAGGAGAATAAAAACCCCTAAAAGTGAGTAGATATAATTTTAAAGTTATAGAAAAAAAGTGGCAAAAAATATGGTCAGAAAAAAAGATATTTTCTGCTAAAAAAGATAAATCAAAAAAGAAATTCTATTGTCTAGAGATGTTTCCTTATCCATCTGGAAAAATACATATGGGACATGTAAGAAATTATAGTCTGGGGGATGTTCTTGCGAGATACAAATTAATGAATGGTTTTAATGTCTTACATCCCATGGGATGGGATTCTTTTGGCATGCCGGCTGAAAATGCAGCTAGAGAAAACAATTTAGACCCTTCAGATTGGACTAAGAAAAATATTGCTGTCATGAAAAATCAATTAAAAAAATTAGGATTATCTATTGACTGGGATAGAGAGATTTCAACATGCGGTCCTGAATATTATAAACACCAACAAAAATTTTTTCTAGAACTTTACGATAAAGGTCTTGTTTATCGTAAAGAAAATTATGTTAATTGGGATCCAATAGAGCAAACAGTTTTGGCAAACGAACAAGTAATAGATGGAAAAGGATGGAGGTCAGGTGTTTCGGTAGAAAGAAAAAAGCTCAATCAATGGTTTTTTAACATTTCGAAATTTTCAGAAGAACTTTTAGAAGGTTTAAATAATTTAAATGATTGGCCCGATAAAGTAAAGGTGATGCAGAAAAATTGGATTGGAAAATCATTTGGATGTGAAATTGATTTTAAAATTACCGGAAATGAAAAAATAGATAAAATTAAGGTATTCACAACAAGGCCAGATACGCTTTTTGGAATGTCTTTTTTAGCTCTTTCTGTTGATCATCCTATATCTAAGTACTACGGAAATGATAAAAAATTTAAAGAATTTAAAATAAGTTGTAACAAAACCGGAACAACCGAGGAGTCGATTGCTCAAGCAGAAAAGATTGGATTTAAAACTGAACTTCTAGCAGCTAATCCTCTTAATCCAAAAATAAAAGTGCCAATATACTTTGCGAATTTTGTACTTATGGATTACGGTTTTGGAGCAATATTTGGCTGCCCGGCTCATGATCAAAGAGATTTGGATTTTGCAATCAAATATAATCTAGATATTAAGCAAGTCGTAGCAACACAAGATAAATCAGAAATTACAACTGAAGCTTATACGGGTGGTGGAAAAATAGTTAACTCCGAATTTTTAGATGGTTTAATATACCCTGACAACTCTGTTGATGAAACAATTAAGATTATAGAAAAAAAAAATTTAGGTAAGAAAAAAGTCAATTTTAGATTAAAGGATTGGGGTATCTCTCGTCAAAGATTTTGGGGCTGCCCGATACCGATAGCTTACGGGGAGAATGGAGAAATTATTAAAATTCCTGAAAATCAACTTCCAGTGATGTTGCCAAAAAATGTTGACCTAAAAAAAAGGGGGAATCCCTTAGATCATCAGAAAGATTGGATAAAAGTAAAGATAGGTAAAAATATATTTAGAAGAGAAACAGATACTTTAGATACTTTTGTAGATTCTTCCTGGTACTTTTTAAGATTTTGTTCTCCTGGAGAAAAAGAATACGGATACAATTTAGATGATTTAAATTATTGGATGCCAGTTGACCAATATATTGGAGGGGTTGAACATGCAATTCTTCATCTTCTTTATTCGAGATTTTTCATGCAAGCTTTAAATTTTAAAAATAAGAATTTCAAGTTTAAAGAGCCATTCACAGGTCTTTTCACTCAAGGTATGGTTTGCCATAAAACTTTTAAAAATAGTAATGGAGATTGGATGTTTCCAGAGGAAGTAGAAACGGATGATGAAATTAATTATTTCATAAAAAGTAAGTCGAAAGAAAAAGTTATAGTTGGTCCCTCAGAATCAATGTCTAAATCTAAAAAAAATACTATTGACCCTGAAAATATGATTGAAAATTATGGAGCGGACTCAGTAAGGTTGTTTATTTTATCAGATAGCCCTCCTGAAAGAGATATACAGTGGTCTGAAAGAGGTATGGCAGCAGCTTCAAAATTCATAAGTAAATTATGGATTCTGCATCAGAATATTAAAAAAAAAATCAACAAGACAAACAATGGTGCGTCTGATTCGACTTCAGTTTTTGTAAATAACTATATTGAAAAAATAACTAAAAATTTAGAAAATTTTAATTATAATGTTATTGTAGCAAATTATCATGAAATTTATAATTTTTTTAATAAAGAAATTTCAAAAGAAAATAATGAGAAAAATTTAAAAGAAAATTATCTTAAAATACTACAACTATTTATGCCAATGGTACCACATTTTGCTAGCGAGTGTTTAGAAGAAATTGATAAAAAAAGTAAATACTTTTGGCCTAAAGTAGATCCAAAATTGCTCAAAAAAAACGTTATAAATATTGTGGTACAAATTAACGGAAAAAAAAGATCCTTGATTCAAACTCAAGAGAACTTAAATGAAAAATTATTGTTATCTAAAATTAAGGAAGATAAATTAATTTCAAAGTATCTGGTTAATAAAACTATTAAAAGAAGTATCTATATAAAAAATAAAATAATAAATATAATTATATGATAAAAAAAATAGTTATAATTGGGCTTTTTACTCTGATAATTGGATGCGGATATCAACCTATATTCAATGATCAAACAGATAAATTCAGTATTAAAACGATTACTTCTAATAATGAAAATACTATATTTTTTAAAATAAAAAATAACCTTAAAAGATATATAGATGATCAAAATAATACAAATACGTACGATTTAATTATTTCTTCTAATAGTAATATATTAACAAAGTCTAAAGATAAAAAAGGTAATCCACAAACTTATGAAATTGTAGTTGTCGTAAAAGTTGATGTTTATAAAAAACAAACTTCTTTCTCAGGTAGAGAATTCAAAGAAATATTCTCATACCCAAGAAATGAAAATAAATACAATCAAAAACAATATGAAAAGAGTTTGATTAGTGATCTTACAGATAAAATAATTCAAGATATTAATAGTTATTTAATCGCGATATCCCAATGATTATAAAATACTTTGAACTAAAAAACCTGAAAGATAAAAATATTTATCTTTTCTACGGTGTAAATAATGGCTTAAAAGACGAGATTATAAAAGAAAAATTTAAAAAAAATTTTAAAGGTGAAATCATTAATTATGAGGAAAAAGAAATATTAGATAATAAAGATAATTTTTTTAATTTAATTTATACTAAATCTTTTTTTGATAATGAAAAATTAATTATCATAAATAGAACTTCAGAAAAATTTTTGGATGTTATTCAAGAAATTTTGGATAAAGAATTATTGGATGTTAAAATAGTTTTGCTAACAGGAATATTAGAAAAAAAATCAAAATTAAGAAATTTTTTCGAAAAAGATGAAAAGTTAGTTTGTACACCATTCTACGAAGATACAAATCTAACTTTAAATAGAATAGTGAATGATTTTTTTAAAAGAAAAAAAATATCTTTATCTCAAGAAACAATCAACCTTCTAGTGAGTAGAAGTAGAGGAGAAAGAAGAAATCTGCAAAACGAACTAAATAAAATTGATAATTATCTAATTGATAAGGGAAAGATTTCATTAGATGAAATAAATGAGTTAACTAATCTTTCCGAAAATTATAGCGTGGGCCAACTTGTAGATAGTTCGCTTAGCAAAAATACGAGGAAAACAATAGACATAATTAATGAAAATAATTATAACGATGATGACTGTGTTTTAATAATTAGAACATTCTTGTATAAGCTTAAAAGATTAAAAGAAATTAAAAATATTTCTATTAGAGAAAATGTTGATAACGCTATTAATAGTTATAGACCGCCTGTTTTTTGGAAAGAAAAGGATGTCCTTAAAGAACACTTGAAAATTTGGGATAGAAAGAAAATAGATGATTTAATAAAGAAAACAAATGATCTAGAAATTCTAATCAAGAAACATTACTCAAGTTCTCTCAATTTAATATGTGACTTTTTACTAAACATTTCTAAAGTTAGTAATTAGCTTTGACAATATCTATTATTCGATTCAGTTGATCAAGATCTTTGAATTCAAAGGAAATAGTTCCATTATTTTTTTTATTATTTCTTATTTTGACATTAAGTCCAATTTTGTCTTTAATAGAAACTTCTAAGGCACCAATATTCGAATCTTTTATGCCAGCTTTATTAAATTTTTTAGTTTTAAATATTTTTACTAAATTCTCAGTTTGTCTTACAGATAATTTTTTATCTACGATTTTTTTTGCAATAAATAATATATTTTCTAATCCCAACAAAACTTTAGCATGACCCTGTGATATTTCATTTTTCTCAACCATCGAGATGACCTCTTTAGGTAAAGCTAATAGTCTTAAACAATTGGTTACGTGACTCCGACTTTTGCCTATAAATTTAGCAACTTTCTCTTGATCATATTGAAAATCATCTATTAATCTTTGGTACCCTTGAGCTTCTTCTATTGGGTTCAAATCATTCCTCTGAACGTTTTCAACAATTGCAAATTCTAAACTTTTTAAATCATCAGCTTCAGTAATCACGACTGGTACTTCATGGAGACCTGCTTTTTGCGATGCCAACCATCTTCTTTCGCCAGCAATAATCTCATATTTTTCAGGAATCTCCTTAGATTTTCTTACTACAATTGGCTGTATTATCCCTCTAGCCTTAATTGAACTTGTTAATTCATCTAAACTTTCCTCATCAAAAAATCTACGAGGTTGAAATTTATTTCTTGTGAGTTCGCTTATAGAAAGCTTATTAATATTTGTCTTAACTTTTGTATCTCCTATTAAAGAGGATAATCCTCTTCCTAATCCTTTTTTAATTTTAAACGCATTCATGCTGCTGACTCAAATTCTCTTTCTTGGTTCAAAAATTCCTCAGTAAAATTAAAATAAGATTTACTTCCTGAACACTGTTTATCATAAAATAATATTGGCGTTCCATGCGATGGAGCTTCTGATAGTCTTACATTTCTAGGAACAACTGTTTTATAAACTTTTTCCTTAAAATAATCCCTTGCTTCTTTTTCAACTTGAGCAGAAAGTTTATTCCTTTTATCAAACATAGTTAAAAGTATACCCCTTATCGACAAATCAGGATTTAAATTTAGTTTTACCCTATCTATTGTTTTGATTAATTGAGTAACACCCTCGAGTGCAAAAAATTCAGTTTGCAAAGGGACCAATAATGAGTTTGATGCTACTAACGCCATTACTGTTAATAGAGACAAAGATGGGGGGCAGTCTATCAAGATATGACTATAATTTTCTAAAAAAGATTCTTCGGAATTTATTAGCTTATTTTTGAGTATAAATGCCCTTTTTGCATCATCTGCAGTTTCTATCTCTATTCCAGACAAATCTACATTTGATCTAATTAAATCTAAGTTTTCAAATTTGGTATTTGAAATAACTGACTTAATAGACTTATTACCATTTAATACTCCATAAATAGTACTTTCTGAGTCTTCTGAGTTTGATAAACCCAAACCCGTAGTGGCATTTCCTTGAGGGTCTAAATCTATTATTAAAATTTTTTTCTTATTTAAAGATAATCCTGCTGCAAGATTAATTGCTGTAGTCGTTTTTCCAACACCACCTTTTTGATTTATAATTGATATAATTTGTGTCATTTAGATTCTTTTTAAATTTTTAAGTTTTATGATGAAAGACTTTTTATTGGTAATACTTTTTCTCTGAATAAAATCAAATTTCCAATTCTTAGATGTTTGCTTTAGAATGTTGGCACCATTTTCTCCCATAAAAATAACTACACTAGATATTTTCTTAAAATTTTTATCTATAATTTTTAATAATTCTGGCAATGGCTTAAACGCTCTAGAGAAGATTATGTCTGCATCTAAATTTTTTTCTTTTGTAATATCTTTTTTGCAAACATTGGCTTTTAAATCAAAATTCTTAATCAGAGATTCCAAAAATTTGGATTTATGATGACTCTTTTCATATAGATCGAAATATATATCTCTATTTTTATTTTTCATTATCATAGACAAAACAATACCTGGAAATCCAGCCCCAGAGCCTAAGTCTATACACTTTTTATCATTTTTACCAATAAATTCAGTAGCTTGTGCACAATCTATTATGTGCCTTTTTCTTATATCTTTAAGAGAATTACTGCTAATTAAGTTTATAGAACTATTTTTAGAGACTATATTTTGTATATACTGTTCAAATAAGACATATGTTTCACGTGAAACGCTAGTTCCCAGGTATTTAGAATAAATATTATCTATCAAGCTATTTTCTTAATAGACTTTCTTTTAATGTGAGACAACAAAATAAATACTGCTGCAGGAGTAATACCGTCAATTCTTAGTGCCTGACCCATAGTTTTAGGCTGAATTTCTTTTAATTTTGAAAGAACCTCATTTGAAAGGCCTGATATCTTATCATAATCAAAATTATTTGGGATTTTCAAGTTTTCATCCCTCTTAAAAGCATAAATATCAGCACTCTGTTTTTTTAAATAACCCTTATAATGGGCATTAATTTCCATTTGCTCATCTATTTCCTTTGAAAAAAAAGGTATTTTAGGCCAAATTTCCCTTATTTTACACATCTTTACTCCACTCTGGCTTAAAACAGACTCTGCAGATCTAAAAATTCCATCCTTTGCTATTTTTACTCCAAATTTTGATGCTTTTGTAGGGGAAATTGTCAACTTTTGCATCTTTGATTTAAGATTATTTAAATCCTCAAATTTTTTTTCGAATAATTCCTTCCTCTCATTAGAAACAATACCAATTTTTGTCCCTTTAGATGTTAACCTTAGATCTGCATTATCTGCTCTTAGTGATAGTCTATATTCTGCTCTTGAGGTAAACATTCTATATGGCTCGGCAACTCCCTTGGTCACTAAATCATCTATCATAACTCCAATATAAGCTTCTGAACGGTCTAAAATAAATGGTTCTTTTCTTTTAACAGATTGGGCAGCATTTATTCCAGCTATAAGGCCTTGAGCTGCAGCTTCTTCATAACCAGTCGTTCCGTTAATTTGACCGGCAAGATAAAAATTTTTAATTTTTTTTGTTTCTAAAGTAAGGGATAACTCTCTTGGATCAACATAATCATATTCAATGGCATAACCTGGTCTTAGAATTTTGACATTTTGTAAACCTTTGATATTATTACATATTTCCTGCTGAATTTCAGCTGGTAAGGATGTTGATATGCCGTTTGGATAGATAGTATCATCGTTCAGCCCTTCCGGCTCTAAAAAAATTTGATGACTTAATTTATTTGAAAACTTGACAACCTTATCTTCTATTGAGGGACAATACCTTGGTCCTACACCCTTAATACTACCAGAGTAAATAGCGCTACGCTTAATGTTTTTGGAAATAATATCATGAACCACTTTGTTGGTATAAGTAATGCTGCAAGCGACTTGTTTGTTAATATTTTTTTTAGTTAAAAAAGAAAAGAATGAAGGATCGCTATCTGCATATTGAGATTCAAGTTCATTAAATTTTATAGTTCTACCATCTAATCTAGGTGGTGTCCCTGTTTTTAGTCTGCCTATTTTAAAATTATATTTTTTTAATTGTTCACTTAAACCAGTTGTTGGTCTTTCATTAAATCTTCCAGCGGGAGTACTTTTCTCTCCTATATGTATCAAACCATTTAAAAAAGTCCCTGTTGTTAATATTACCTTGGATGTTTTAATTTCTTTCCCTGATAAAGTTATAATTCCACTTACAGCATTTCTTGTAAAAATAAACTGTTTTACAGGATCAGAAAAAATACTTAAATTACAATGGTTTAGAAGTTTTTCTAACATATGCTTTTTATATAATGACCTATCACTCTGCGTCCTAGGTCCTCTAACTGCAGGTCCTCTACTTCTATTTAATAGACGAAACTGTATACCTGACAAATCTGCAACAACACCCATTACGCCATCAAGAGCATCTATCTCTTTTACTAAGTGTCCCTTTCCTAGACCGCCTATAGCTGGATTGCATGACATTTCCCCAATAGTTGAAATATTGTGTGTAAACAAAGCAGTGTTCACTCCTGCTCTAGCTGCTGCAGCAGCCGCTTCACAGCCTGCGTGTCCACCACCAACAACAACCACTTCAAATTCGTTTTTATTTTTCATATGATTAAATTAGTCCTAGGACCTCTTTTTTACAATAGTAACTGAAATTTAGTTGTAAAATCGTTGATTACCAACGTTTTTTTTTAAAAATGCTTAAAAAAACCCCAAAAAAAGCATATTATTTGCCTATACAAAAATCGTTGAAAATACTAGCTAATATCTCCTCAACGTCTACCTTTCCTATTATTTTTCCTAAATGTCTAGTTGCAAGCCTTAAGTCCTCAGCTGCTTTATCAAATTCTTTTAAGTTACTTTTATTTCTAAATGATATCAAATTTTTTAAGCATTCCTCTAAATTTTCTCTATGTCTTTCCCTTGTAATAAAAATATCTTCTTGAACGCTAAAATTTAACTTAATATTTTCTTTAATACTATTTATGAGTTGATCAATATTGATTTCATCCTTTATTGAAATCTTTATAGGATTAAATTTTTTTAAAGATTTTAAAGTTGAAATTTCACCTAAATCACATTTATTTATAACTAATAAAGAATTTTCCTTCAAATATTTGTCAAAAAAACGTTGAAAATCAACACTTTTTGGTTCTATAATTATTATCTTTAAATCGGCATCTTCTGCTTTTTTTAAGGCTAAATTTATACCTTTGTTCTCAATAACATCCTTAGATTCTCTAATCCCGGCAGTATCAGAAATAATTACAGGATAACCATCAAAGTTAAGATGAGTTTCTAGTATATCTCGTGTTGTCCCGGCAATATCAGAGACGATTGAAATTTCTCTTTTCGATAAATAGTTCATCAAGGACGATTTTCCAGTATTCGGAGGTCCGACTATAGCAATTTTAAAACCCAATCTTATCCGCTCGCCTATTTTTTGATCATTTAAAATTTTAGATATGTCATTTTCAATTTCTGATAAGTCATTTTTTATTTTACTTATTAATTCGTCTGGTATTTCATCTTCGGGAAAATCTATTTTTGCCTCTATATGGGATAGTATCTTTATAAGTTGTTCTCTTAAATTTTTAAACTTTAAATAAGATTTTCCTTTTATAATATTTAATGCTTGTTTTCTTTGTATTTCTGTTTCAGCTGATATTAAATCTCCTATTGCTTCAGCTTTAAGTAAATTGATTTTACCATTTAGAAAAGAAATCTTGGTAAATTCACCAGGTTCAGCCAAACGACATTTTTTTGTACTCGAAATCGTATTTTGTATTTCTTTAATAATAGACTTTCCTCCATGTACATGTAATTCTGCCATATCTTCACCCGTATAGCTGTTTGGACCTGGAAACCATAAAATTATACCTTCGTCTATCAGCTCAGAAGTGTTGATATTGTTCATTTTTAGAAGAGTTGCTTTTCTTGGCTCTGGTAACTCACTTTTAGTTAACATTTTAAGTATATTTTTTGTTTCAGGGCCAGATATTCTGATAACAGCCACCCCTGATATACCATTCCCAGAAGATAAAGCAAAAATTGTCATAAAAACATTATATATTGAATATAATTAATGGATATAATTAAATATTGATAACTATTAGATTCCTTTAAGAATTGAAGCAAAGTTCTTAGCAAAACTTCTACTGTCAAATAAAGATCAAGAAGATATTTTCTCCAATTTATATTTTAAACTCTTAAGATGGTTTATTCATTGAGTTGAAAAACTCAGAATTGCTTTTTGTATTTTTTAATTTAGAGTTAATAAATTCAATAGCATCCATTGATCCCATGGGAGCAATAATTCTTCTTAAAACATTCATTTTTTGTAAATCAGCTTTATCGAATAGAAGTTCTTCTCTTCTAGTTCCGGACTTAGTAATATCGATAGCTGGAAAAATTCTCTTCTCAGAAATTTTTCTATCAAGTATCGTTTCACTGTTTCCTGTTCCTTTAAATTCCTCAAATATAACCTCATCCATTCTACTGCCGGTATCAATCAAAGCAGTAGCAATTATAGTTAAAGAACCGCCTTCTTCAATATTTCTGGCTGCACCAAAAAACCTTTTTGGTCTCTGTAAGGCATTAGCATCAACTCCACCCGTTAAGACTTTTCCGGAACTTGGAACAACGGCATTGTAAGCCCTGCCCAATCTAGTAATCGAGTCTAGTAAAATTACTACGTCTTTTTTGTGTTCTGTAAGTCTTTTCGCTTTTTCAATTACCATTTCTGCTACAGCCACGTGTCTTTGAGCTGGCTCATCAAATGTTGAGCTTATAACTTCGCCTTTTACAGTTCTTTGCATATCTGTTACTTCCTCTGGTCTTTCATCAATTAGCAGAACCATTAAGTAGCACTCAGGGTGGTTAGCGGTTATTGAATTTGCTATGCTTTGTAAAATCATAGTTTTTCCAGCTTTAGGGGGAGATATAATTAGTGATCTTTGTCCTTTACCAATTGGACTAACTAGATCAATCAGTCTTGGTGTAAGGTCTGGTTTTTTTTCAGTTTTGTTTGTCTCTACCTCCATTACCAACTGATTGTTAGGATAAAGAGGAGTTAAGTTATCAAACGCTATTTTGTGTCTAGCTTTTTCAGGATCTTCAAAATTAATCTTACTAACTTGTAGCAAAGCGAAATATCTTTCGCCATTTTTTGGTGCTCTGACTGGACCTTCAACTGTATCCCCTGTCCTTAGACCAAATCTTCTTATTTGACTTGGGCTAATATAAATGTCGTCCGCACCTGGTAAGTAATTTGACTCCATAGCTCTTAAAAAACCAAAACCATCTTGAAGTAATTGTAATACCCCACCTCCAGTTATTTCTTCTCCTTTTTCTGCTAACTTTTTTAAAATTGCGAATAAAATTTCTTGTTTTCTTAAAGTACTAGCATTCTCTATTCCTAGAGTTGTAGCTTGTGAAATAAGTTGCTCGGAGCTTTTTGTTTTAAGTTCTTGAATATTCATATATTAGGGGGAGTTAGTTTTAGATAATAATAATATATATATTTATTATTTTTTTTCAACCTTTGAAAGAAATAAAAAATCTGATAAAATAGTAATAATTGTTAAAAAATGGATAATCAACAAAAAGAATTTACAGTTTTAGACAAAAATATAGAACAATTGTCTATCTATTATGGTTTCTTTCTATTCTTGTGGGGAATAATAATAAGCTTTATATCCAATAGTTCATCTTTTACATCATATATACCTAGTTATATTGGATGTGTCATAATCTTATTTTCTTATCTTTCAATAAAGTTTACCAACAAAAAAAAATTATTTATGCACATAGTTGCCCTGACTGGGGTTATAATAGTGCTTGGTGGAATCGATATAATTAGGACAGCGATGAATAGTGAATTATTTGATAATTATTGGGCAGATATATCAAAAATAATGATGTTATTGACTGGAGCCTTATTTGTTTATTTTTGTTTTATGTCATTTCGGTTTGCAAGAAAGATTGCGAATAAAGAGATAAATAATTAAAATAAATCTTTAGAAAATTTTTTAACTTTTTCCCAATCTGTGAATTCATAAGCTTGACTGGTATCTATTGGTCCTTTTGTTATCAGCATAATAAATTTTATTACCAGTTTGTTAAAAAAATTATAATTTGGATAGTCTACTTTTCCTGCAAATACTTCCATTTTTTTTGGTCTCCAATCTGTTTTTCCTAGGAATTTCCTCACATAAGGGTTTGTAGTTGGAGTATTTTTATCTACCTTACGAGCTACAACATTTACTGAGAAGAAGGCATTTTTTTTTGTATCTAAAATTTTTTTATTATTTCTAATAAATTTAAAAACATTTGATTTATAATTTCCATATCTAATACTTGCTCCTAATATAATTTGCTCATAATTTCTAATATCTAAATTTAAAGCTTCTTCTAGTGAATGAATTAGGACAAAATCTTTATTTGGTGAGTGCTCTTTAATTGCTTCACAAATTTTTTTTGTTTGACCATCTGTACTTGAATATATTAATAAAGATTTCATTAATTTTTAATAATATATTTGTCTACTAAATTCTTGAAGAGCTCTATATGATCGGGATTATCATTAAGACATGGTATAGTATCAAAATTTATCCCTCCTGCTTTTAAGAAACTATCCTTGCCTTGTATTGAGATTTCCTCCAGAGTTTCAACACAATCAGACGAAAAACCAGGGCAAATAACTAATAAATTTTTTACTCCTTCATTTGGGAGACTCTCTAATGTTTTGTCTGTATAAGGTTTTAACCATTCTTGGGGTCCAAATCTTGATTGAAAAGTTGTTATAATTTTATAATCAGTATAATTTTCTGATAAAAGTCTTGAAGTTTTTTGACAGTAACATTGATACGGATCACCTTTGTCAAAATATGTCTTGGGTATTCCGTGATAAGATGCCATTATTAAATCTGGCTTCCAGTTTAATGTTGATATCTTTTTTTTTATACTGTTAGAAAGCGCATTTATATATAGAGGTTCGGATTCATAATGTGGTATAATTTGAAGGCTTGGTTGCCATCTCATCTTCATTAGGCTTCTATATACCTCATCACAAACAGTTGCCGTTGTTGCGGCGGCATATTGTGGATATAAAGGAAAAATTACTATATTCTCACATCCTTGTTGTTGGAGTACCTTCATTTTACTCTTTATGCTTGGGTTTCCATATCTCATAGCATATTCAATTATAATTTTATCGTTTACAAATTTTTTTGATAATTTTTCTTTCTGCATAATTGTATAATATCTTAATGGTGACATGTTTTCTTTTTTCATCCATATCTCCTTATAAGCTTTTGCTGTTTTTGAGGGCCTTAGATTAAGAATAAATAGATTTAATATTATTTTCCAGATGAAAGGGTTAACCTCTATTACTCTCCTGTCTGAGAGAAATTCTTTTAGATATTTTCTAATATCCAGCCAGCTTGTGCTGTCGGGTGTTCCTAGGTTAATTAAAAGGACCCCCGTTTTTCCAAAATTTATGCTTGGGTGATTATTTTCCATTAAATTCTCTAACTATTTTAACTAGATAATCTACCATATCAATCTTGGTTTCTGGAAGGACACCGTGTCCTAAATTAAAAATATATGGTTTATCTCTAAAAATATTTAAGTAAGTTAAGGCATGTTTTTTAATATCCTCTTTAGAATTTAACAATATTCCTGGGTTAAAACCTCCTTGAACTACAACATTTTCCGAATGAAGTTCTTCAGGATTAATTAAATAATCAATATTTATAACATCTGGTTTTATAATCTTAATAAAGTTACTATAATCTCTAATTCCTCTTGGAAAACAAATTACAGGAACTTTTAAAGATTTTACATAATTTACTAAATTAAGGGTTGGTTCATAAACGAACTTTGTTAATTGATTGTCGTTTAATAATCCGGCCCAACTATCAAATATTTGAATTAGAGTTGCGCCATTGTCGACTTGGTTTTTTATATGTATCTTGAGGAATTTTTCTAAAGTTATTAACAACTTGTCAACTTCATCTTCATTTTTTAAGAATTCAGAGAAAGAAATTTCATTTTTAGGAGATTTTTTATTTAACATGTACAAAAGTACTGTCCAAGGGCCGCCCACGAAACCTATAACATCTCTCCCGTTTAATAGTTTATTATTTTTTAATAAATCTAACCCTTTATAAAAAGGTTCTAGTTTTTTTGTGAAATCATTACTATCAATTCTATCTAATATATTTAAATTTAAATCGCCGAGTTCTGGACCATAATCTTTTTTAAAATTAACTGTTTGACCCAAAGCGTGGGGGACTAAAAGAATATCTGAAAAAACTATCGCAGCATCAAATCCAAACCTTTTAATTGGTTGTAGTGTAATATCTGATAGTAATTTAGAATTAAGACATAGTTTAATAAAATCTGTATTTTTCTCTCTGATAGCTTTAAATTCTGGTAAGTATCTCCCAGCCTGTCTCATTAACCATATAGGCTTAATCTTAGTATTTTTATTTTTAATTACTTCAAGTATTGGTGTCATAATAATTAAATATATAATCTATTTTATTAGTATTATGCATTGTTAACAGTGAGAATTGTTTTTACTAACATTTTTTACATGTTTTTTACATAATTTAACTCTAAAAAAGTGCCCAAAATTTAAGCTTATTTTGTTTTATTTTAATTTATTAGATTAATTGTATATTGTTTATAAACATTTAAAACTTTGTGAATAAAAATACTTTTATACAAATATATATAGACTTACTGTTTTTGACCAAAATAGAAGTTAATAAGATAGCGTTTTTTAACAATTAATACATGAGTAGTACATATCAAATATATTTAATATCTGATTCAACCGGTGAAACTCTTGATAGAATTTTTATAGCTTTGAGAGCACAATTTAAGAATTTTGATTATACTACTAACCAATATTCTTTTACTAGAACAGAAAATCAAATTAATAAAATTTTGGAAAAAGCAAAAAAATCTAAAAATCCTATAATTTTATATACAATCGTAGATAATAAGTTAGCGAAGTTCTTATCGAAAGGATGTGAGAAAGAAAAGCTACCTTGTTTTGGAATTTTAGGCGATCTAATAATAAGTTTTTCTAAACTACTAAACCAGAAAGCTTCGTATATTCCCAGCGCACAACACATTTTAGATGACACTTATTATGAAAGAATAGAAGCGATACAGTTTACAATGAATCACGACGATGGCAATTCACTGGAAGATATTGGAAAGTCAGATATAATTATACTTGGCGTTAGCAGAACAAGCAAAACTCCCACAGCCATTTACTTGGCCAACAAAGGTATAAAAACTGCGAACATTCCACTAATCAATGAAAACTCGATACCTAAAGAATTAAAAAAAAAGAATAACAAAATATGCATAGTTGGTTTTACAACAGAGCCAGAAAGACTTTTAGACTTAAGGAAAAATAGAATGTCCTCCATAAGAGAAGCAGAGCAAACAGATTATACTAACTTAGAAAAAATAATTAATGAGGTTGATAACGCAAAAATAACATTTAAAAAGTATGGTTGGCCCGTAATAGACGTTACACGAAAATCGGTGGAAGAAACTGCAGCTTCAGTAATAAAAATTTACGAGATAATTAAAAAAAATGATTAATATTATATTAGCCTCAAAAAGCAGAGTTAGAAGAAAAATTTTGAATTCAAATAATATAGATTGTTTAGTAGAACCATCTAATATTGATGAGGATCAAATTAAAGAAAGCTTGTTAAAAGAAGGCGCTTCACCAGAAATAATAAGTAAAAACCTAGCAGAGACAAAAGCAACAAAAGTGAGCAATAAGCACTTAAATAAATTAGTTTTGGGCGCAGATAGCGTGATTGACCTAAATAATCAAGTTATTTCTAAACCGCACAATAGAGATGAGGCTTTGCAAATTTTAAAAAATTTAAACGGTAAAAAACATAATTTGATTAGTTCTGTTACTATTGCTAAAAATGGTTCAATGGTGTGGAATCACACAGATAAAGCTGAACTTACTATGAAAAAGTTTACAGAGGATGAATTAAAAAATTACTTATCAAAGATAACCGATGAAAAACTTTATGCTTATAATGTCTATCAAATAGAGGGGGAGGGCAGATCATTATTTTCCAAAATTGATGGAGATGAAAATACAGTTATGGGTCTTCCAATTAAAGAAATAAAAGAATATTTAAAAAATTATGGAAACTAAAAAAAAACTTATAAACATTTTTTTACTTACTAAATGAAAAAATTTTTAGTAATAGGCAATCCAATTAATCACTCTTTGTCACCAAAGTTACACAACTATTGGATTAACCAAAATAATATTGATGCTGATTATCAAAAGATGGAACTAGATAATAATGGTCTGGAAAATCTTATATTAAAAATTAAAAACAAAGAAATTAGTGGGGTTAATGTTACTGTTCCTTTTAAAAAAGGTATTATTTCTTACTTAGATAAATTAAGTCCAGAAGCTGAAGGCACACAATCAGTTAACACTATATGTTTAGAAGATAATAATATTGTCGGTTACAACACAGATATAAGAGGGTTTGAACTTGCTATTAAGGATGCAAAATTTAATCTAACAGATAAGAATATTTTAATTCTTGGAGCAGGAGGCGTTGTACCATCTATTATTTTTGCTCTGAATAAAATGAAAGTTTCTAGAATTACATTGTGTAATAGGACCAAAGAAAAAGCAGAAAATTTAAAAAATTTTTTCAAAAATTTAACAATAGTTAATTGGGGTGAAGTACCAGATTTTGATATGGTTATTAACGCTACAAGCATAGGATTAAATAATGAAGATCTTATTAATTTAGATTTTTCTGAAATTGAAAAAGGTAAATTTTTTTATGATGTTATTTATAATCCTAAAGAAACAAATTTTTTAAAAATTGCTAGAAAATTAGGAAATAAAACAGAAAATGGAATGAAAATGTTTATCCATCAAGCTGCTGAAGCTTTTAAAATCTGGCATGGAATTGTCCCCAAAATTAATAAAGAAGTGAGCAATTTTTTAGACAAATGATAAGAATTGGAATTTTAGGATCGATCGGATCAGGAAAAAGTTATATTGCTAAAAAATTTGGCTATCCAGTATTTAACGCCGACTTAGCTGTTGCAAAAATTTACAAAGAAAATAGAAAATGTTTTAAGAAATTAAAAAGATGTTTACCAAAATATATAAATTCATTTCCAATAAAAAAAAAACAAGTTCTAGATGCTATTTTAGCAAACAATTCTAACCTAAAAAAAATTATCAAAATAATTCATCCTGAAGTTCGTTTACAAATGAAAAAATTTATAAAAAAAAATAAAAATAAAAAAATAATAGTATTGGATATTCCTCTTCTTTTAGAAAATGAAATTAACAAAAAAGGAGATGTACTAGTATATATAGATGCAAATCCTAAAGAATTAAAAAAAATGTTTGTAAAAAGAAGAAACTTCAATAAAAAAATTACAAGAAAATTTAAAAATCTACAACTCCCTTTAGAATATAAAAAGAAAAAAAGTCATTTTGTGATAAAAAATAATTTTAAATCCCAATCTTTTAAAAAAGATGTTAATAGAATATTAAAAAATATTTTTTCTCATGAAAGAAATAGTCCTTGATACAGAAACGACAGGATTGTCAATAACCGAAGGTCATAGAATTGTAGAAATTGGCTGTATCGAATTAGAGAATTATGTACCTACAAACAAAATTTTTCATTGTTATTTAAACCCCGAAAGGAAGGTTTCAGATCAAGCTTTTAAAATCCACGGATACACAGATAAATTTTTATCAAGCAAAAGTAAATTTAATGAAATAAATGATGATTTTCTCAATTTTATTGAAGGAAAAAAACTCATAATCCATAATGCTGAGTTTGATCTAGCACATATTAATAATGAACTCAAAATTATTGGAAAAAAAAGTATAAGAAATGAAATCATAGATACATTAGATTTAGCAAGAGATAAATTTCCTGGATCACAAATTAATTTAGATGCTCTTTGTAAAAGATTTAGAATTGATAATACAAGAAGAAAACTACATAATGCTTTGATTGATTGCGAGCTACTTTCCAAGGTTTATATAAATCTCATTGACCAGAAAGAACCAACTTTAAATTTTGAAAAAGAAAGTATTCAAACAAAAAATGAAAATAATAAACTCGATGTTAAATATTTCGATAAAATTATTTCACCAAACAAATCTGAAATGGAGGAACATAAAATATTTCTCAAAAACTCACTTAAAAAAAATTTTTATTAAACAGAACGTTCCTCATAAAGCTTTACAAAATCAATTTTTTTCTCAAACTTAATTTCACTAAAACCCGAATCTTTTATTAGATTTAGAAAGGCTTTTTCAAGATTAGGATATATTTTTGTTTGAACATCACAAAGAATTATTTTTTCTAAATCTTTTTTAGAATCAATTCCTTCATCTACTTTTACGATCGAAGTATAAGTTATTTCAAAAAAAGATTTTCTCTCGTTAACCTCATTATCTTTAAATCTAAGAACTGTATCTACTTCAATCATTTTATTTTTTAATGGTTTAGATGTGATATCTATGTTCAAATGATATTTTGTTAAATTATCTTTTACAAAAAGATATGTTTCAACATCAGGAGTTTCTACCGATGCATCTTTTATAAATTGAGCTAAAATTTTAAACTTTTCTGTCATTATCCTCATCCAATTCTTCAGATTCACCTTCAACAAGATTTTTATCAAAATTTTGTTTTTGTTTGATTTTAGTTGAAAAATTTTTAAACAAAAACTTTCTTGTTGGAGGAAATATTATTAAGAATCCCAAAACATCAGTAGCAAATCCAGGAATTATTAATAGCAATGCCGCAAAAGCAAGCGCTGCTCCAGAAATTATCTCGTATATTGGTAATTCATTTTTTATTAATTGCGCCATTCCAGACTTTAATGAGTTATATCCCTCATATTTGGCATAATACACCCCAATCACAGCTGTTGTTAATATCAATAAAATTGTATAAAGAGCTCCTATTTTGGCTCCAATTTTGATAAAGAGATAAATCTCTACTATTGGAATGCCGATAATTAAAAGCAAAAATGTGTTCATTTGTCTTAAGTATAAAATGCTAGTTGAAATTATAAAACATACTAATATTATTTATATATGAATTATAGTTTTGAGTACATTGATATTATATTGCTTGCAATGATAGCTGGGTTTATTTTTCTAAGATTAAGAGGTATCTTGGGCAGAAGAACAGGTCATGAAGAGAATATTGATGCTAGCTTCCCACATGAATTTCCTAATGAGGCAAATTTTAAAAATAAAAACAATGATGTATTTGATGAAAAAGCTAAAGATGATTTTTTGAACGGTGCAAAAGTTGCTTATGAAACCATAATAACTGATTTTAGCGACAATGATAATAAACTGACTACAAGCAAACCACTATTAAGTAAAAAAATGTACGATCAATTCAACAATGCTTTAAGAGATAGAAGTGAGAGAGGGCATTATGCAGAGATAACTTTTATTGGAGTTAATTCAGCTAAAATTAAAGAACATAAAAAGAATGAAGATATTTTGAATGTTACAGTAGATTTTGTGAGTGAAGTGATTACTTGCATTAAGGATAAGAATAAAGAAATTGTTTCGGGAGATCCAGAAAAAATAAAAAAAATTTACGATACATGGATTTTTTCAAGAGACATTCGTTCAAATAATCCAAACTGGAAATTAGTAGATACCTTAACGTAATTGAAAAAAAAAATTTCAGCAAAAGATCTAGAAGATTGGAATAAATTTATTAATAGCAACGAAAAAGTTTATCAAAAAGATAAAAATCAAAATCCAGATAATCAAACCAGTCATAGAATTGTAGATTTACATGGTTTTTCTTTAGATGAAGCTAATCTAAAAATAAATGAGCTAATAAGTATTTGTTACGAGAAAGGAATTAAAACGCTTAAAATAATTACTGGAAAAGGCAAAAGGTCTAATAAAACTTTAGATCCTTATGTTTCAAAAGATTTAAGCATATTAAAAAACTCTGTTCCAGAATATATCAGATCAAATAATGACTTAATGAATATGATAAAAGAAATTAAAAATTATGATGATATTAAAGGAAATAGTGGATACTTTGAGATAATACTAAAAAAAAAATTATAATATAAATTTAGACAAATCGGTATCTTTAACCAATTCTCCCAAGTTCTTTTTCACATAATTTCCATCGACAACAATTTTTTCCCCAGATCTATCTGTTGCAGTAAAACTTATATCATCGAGTACCTTTTCTATAATCGTGTGAAGTCTTCTAGCTCCAATATTTTCCACTGTGGAATTTACTTCAGTAGCAAGTTTTGCAATAGTATCAATTCCATCCTCTGAAAATTCTAGATCTACATTTTCAGTTTTAAGTAAAGCCCTGTATTGTTTAATTAAACTATTATCTGGCTCTCTTAAAATCCTTTTAAAATCTTCTACTGTTAAAGCATCTAATTCTACCCTTATTGGAAGCCTACCTTGAAGTTCAGGCAATAAATCTGATGGCTTGGCAAGTTGAAAGGCACCAGACGCAACAAATAATATATGATCTGTTTTTATTGGCCCATATTTTGTACTTACAGTAGTTCCTTCTATAAGAGGCAACAAATCTCTTTGAACCCCTTCTCTTGAAACATCACCACCAACACGATCTGTTCTAGCTGATATTTTATCGATTTCATCTAAAAAAACTATTCCATTATTTTCAGTAGAGTTTTTAGCTGATTTTATTATTTTATCTTGTTCAATAAGCTTGTCGGATTCTTCATTAACAAGTATTTCATGTGACTCCTTTACAGTCATTTTTTTCTTTTTAGTTTTATTACCCATTGATTTACCAAGTAAGTCATTAATATTAATCATACCAACATTAGCTCCAGGCATTCCAGGAATATCGAAAGAAGGCATTGAGGTACTTTCATTTACTGCTATTTCAATTTCGTTATCATCTAGATCTCCATTTCTTAATCTTTTTCTAAAACTTTCGCGAGTTGCAACACTTGCTTTCGGGCCAACTAAAGCATCCAGAACTTTTTCCTCAGCCTGTTTTTGAGCTTGCGCATTTACTTCTTTCCTTTTTTTTACTTTTTCCATAGCAATAGCTATTTCCAATAAATCCCTTACGATTTGTTCTACGTCTCTTCCAACGTACCCTACTTCTGTAAATCTTGTTGCTTCAACTTTAACAAAAGGTGCTTCAGCAAGTTTTGATAATCTTCTGGAAATTTCTGTTTTACCTACTCCTGTCGGACCAATCATAAGTATATTTTTCGGCAAGACCTCGTCTTTCATTTCATCTTTTAAAGCTTGTCTTCTCCATCTATTCCTAAGGGCTATAGCCACAGCTCTCTTGGCATTTTTTTGGCCAACTACAAATCTGTCTAATTCAGAAACAATTTCTCTAGGTGAGAGAGAATTAATAAAGTTTTCTTTTTGGTTTTTACCTTTGTCTTTCGGAAACGATTTTACGTTTGATTTTTCCATTAAATTTTTTCTATATTGATATTATTATTTGTGAATACACATATATCAGAGGCAACTTTTATAGCCTTTTTAGCTACTTCTTCTGCCGATAAATTTGTGTCTATTAAGACTTTAGCAGCTGCAAGCGCATAATTCCCACCCGATCCAATACCTATTACATCTCCCTCTGGTTCTAGGACATCACCAGTCCCAGAAATAATAAAACTTTTTTCTTTATCTCCAATTGCCATTAGAGCTTCCAGTCTTCTGAGATATTTATCGGTTCTCCAATCTTTAGCCAATTCAACAGCAGCTCTAGTTAAATTTCCTGCGTGTTTTTCGAGTTTAGATTCCAATCTTTCAAACAAAGTTAATGCGTCAGCAGTTGAGCCCGCGAATCCTGCGATAACATTTCTTTTCTCAATTTTTCTAACTTTATTAGCTGTACTCTTAATCACAGTATTTCCCATGCTCACTTGTCCATCACTAGCCACTACTACTTCTTTATTTTTTCTTATTAAAACTATAGTTGTCATATTACTTAGATGGATATTAATTTTTATTCTTCAAGTGCCTTATTACTTTTATTGATATAATTAGATAATATCGGTATACGTATATTTAGAATGAAGCGAAAAGCTAAAATATCAAGAAAAACTAAAGAAACTAAAATAGATGTTGAATTAAACATAGATGGTAAAGGAAATTACGAAATTAATACAGGTATTGGATTTTTAGACCACATGTTAGAACAACTTTCAAAACACTCATCAATTGATATTAAGCTTAAAGCTAAAGGAGATACCCATATTGATTTGCACCACACAACCGAAGACACAGGAATAGCAATTGGAGAGTGTTTAAAGAAAGCTTCAAAAAAATTTATAGGAATTAAAAGATATGCTCATTCAATAATTCCAATGGATGAAACTTTGACAAGGGTTGCTCTAGATATTTCAAATCGGCCATATTTAATTTGGAAAGTAGATATGAAGGTTGAAAAATTAGGAGAGATGGATACAGAATTATTTAAAGAGTGGTTTCAAGCTTTTTCCCAGTCAGCAGGGATAACTCTTCATATTGAAAATTTATATGGGGATAACAGTCATCATAAAATTGAGTCTTGTTTTAAAGGACTTGCAAGATCTTTAAGAGCAGCTTTAGAAATAGATCCAAAAAACAAAAAGGTAATACCATCGACAAAAGGTTCTTTATAATTATTAATGAAAATTACAATAGTTGACTATTACTCAGGCAACGTAGCATCAATTGTTAATTCTTTTAAGAGAGTTGTAGATGAATTAGATAAAAACATTGAGGTAAATCTATCAAACAACACAGATGTAATTTTAGACTCAGACAAATTAGTACTTCCAGGCCAAGGATCTTTCAAAAACTGTATGGATTCTATTAACAATGTAGATGGTTTAGTTGATAGTCTAAACGAGTTTGTAACAAATTCAAAGAAACCTTTACTAGGTATTTGTGTTGGGTTACAAATGTTTGCTGACGTAGGTTATGAGGAATTAGAGACAAAAGGACTGGGCTGGATATCTGGAAAAGTTTCAAAAATTAATAATAAAAATGGAAAATATAAACTTCCTCATATAGGTTGGAATCAAATTAATATAATTAAAGATAGTAAGATTTTAAAAGATATTAAAAATAATTCTCATATGTATTTCGTCCACAGTTATGAATTTATCCCAAAAGACAAAAGTGTTATTTCTGCAATAATAGATTATTCAACAAAAGTAGTTTGTTCTGTTGAGAGTGAGAATATCTTTGGTACACAATTCCATCCAGAAAAAAGTGATAAAAGTGGACTAAAAATTATTGAAAATTTTATAAATTTATAATTATGTTTTTTATTGATCTATTTTGGACAGCTAGTACAATTTTTTCTATTGTTTCGTTATTTTATAGAAATAAAAATGAAGGAATAATTTTCAATTTTTCACCCTTAATTGTCTTTATTTTTTTGACTTTACTTATTTTATATACACCGCTTGAAGGTAAATTTATAGGAAATTTAGAATTTATATTCGGAACTAATAAATGAAAATTTTACCAGCTATTGATATAAAAGATAAAAAGTGTGTAAGGTTAGTCAAAGGTGATTTTAAAAATAAAACAGAATATTTAATTTCCCCGTTAGAGCAAGCAGAAAAATATAAAGATTACGGTTTTAAAAATCTACACGTCATTGATCTAGATGGTGCCCTAGAAGGTAAAACAGTTAATTTTAATGTTGTTGAAAAAATAGTTTCAAAATTAGATTTAAAAATTCAAATTGGCGGTGGAATAAGAACCTTTAAAGATATTGAAAAATATATAGATGCTGGTGTTGAAAAAGTTATTTTAGGGAGTGCAGCAATTAATGATAAAACTTTTTTGGAAAAATCTTGTTTGAAATTTCAAAATAGAATTGCTTTAGGTTTAGATGTAAAGAATGGTTACCTTTGCGTATCTGGTTGGAAAGAGGATTCTAAAATATTAGCTTACGAATTTTTAAAGGAAGTAAATGGTTATGGTATAAGTAGATTAATATATACCGATATTAATAAAGATGGCACCAAAGAAAGTCCTAATTTTGAAGAATCAATTAAAATTGCTGAAATTTCTAATTGTCCAATAATAATTTCAGGAGGAGTTTCGTCAATTTTTGATGTTAAAAAAGCAAAAACTTTAAACAAAAATATTGAAGGTATTATTATTGGTAAAGCAATATATGATGGTGATATAAAACTGAATGAACTTGCAAAAGAAATAAATGCTTAAAAATAGAATAATACCGTGCCTCGATGTTAAAAATGGTCGTGTCGTTAAAGGTATTAATTTCGTAAACTTAAAAGATGCAGGAGATCCTGTAGAACAAGCTAAGATTTATAGCGATGGTGGAGCAGATGAAATCTGTTTTTTAGACATCACTGCATCCAATGAGAAAAGAAAAACTATTTATGAAGTTGTTAAAAAAACTTCTGAAAAATGTTTTGTTCCTTTGACAGTTGGAGGAGGGGTGAGAAGTATTGAAGATATAAATAAATTATTAAAGTCTGGTGCTGATAAGGTATCAATCAACACTGCTGCAGTTGAAAATCCTAAATTAGTTCTTGAGAGTTCTAAAAAATTTGGTTCACAGTGTATTGTTGTAGCAATAGATGCAAAAAAGAAGAATGATAAATGGAAAATATTCACTCACGGAGGTAGAAGAGAAGTAGATTTGGATGCAGTTGAATATGCTAAAAAGATGGAAGCACTTGGAGCTGGGGAGTTACTTGTTACATCAATGGATAGAGATGGAACTCAAGTTGGTTATGATATTGATTTGATGTCAAAAATTTCATCGGAAGTTAATATTCCAATTATTGCCTCTGGTGGAGTTGGCAATTTGGATCACTTGGTAGATGGTATAAAACTAGGAAATGTAAACGCAGTGCTAGCAGCATCAATTTTTCATTATGGCAAATATTCTGTAAAAGAAGCAAAGCAATATTTGGACTTAAAAGGAATACCGGTTAGAATTTAAAATGTTTAAAACTTTAGAAGAATTATTAAATACTATTAGAGATAGAAAAAAAAATCCAAGCGAAACTTCGTATACAAATAAATTGCTAAATAACAAAGAATTAAGTAAGAAAAAAATCATCGAGGAATTGAGTGAACTAATTGAGGCTGTGGAAAAAAATACAAATAAAGTACACGAAACTGCAGATGTGATATATCATTTAATTGTATTTCTAGAGGTGAACAATATAAATATTGAAGACGTTATGTCTGAACTTGAAAAAAGAAAAAAATGATTTACGACGATAACAATATTTTTGCAAAAATTATCAGGGGAGAAATACCGTGCAAAAAAATATATGAGGATGACTATATTCTCTCTTTTTACGATATTAACCCTCAAAAAAAAATACATGCTTTGGTAATACCAAAGGGAAAATATGTAAACTTAGATGATTTTAATATGAAAGCTAGCAATGATGAAATAATAGGTCTCATTAAGGGAATATCTAAAGTTGCAAAAAAAATTGGAATATCGTCTAAAGATGGTGATGGATATAGAACTCTTGCCAATATAAGCATTAATGGTGGTCAAGAGGTACCTCATTTGCACTTCCATCTGTTTGGAGGCGAAAAAGTAGGAAAGATGGTACAATGAAAAAAATATTAAGAAGTTTTTTAGAAATTAAATCTTTAAATAAACTAAGAGCTGTTAACAAACCTATTAAAAATCTTTCAGTTGAACAAATTGAGTCCAAAGATTTTCAGTTGAACAAATTCTTATATAAACAGATTGGAAAAAAATATTTTTGGATCGATAGACTTTCCTGGGATGATAAAGAATGGATAGAATATGCATCTAATAAAAATCTATACGCATATGTTTTAAAAATAGACGGTGAATTAGCTGGTTTTTTTGAACTTATATTTCATCCCGACAAAAGAGAGACAGAAATTGCATACTTCGGTATTTTTGAAGAATATTTTGGAAAAAAGTTTGGTGGTTATTTGCTTTCTGAAGCGATCAAAATTGGTTTTCAAAATAATCCAAAAAGAGTATGGGTTCATACTTGTTCTCTTGACCACCAATATGCTCTAAAAAATTATATATCAAGAGGCATGAGCGTTTTTAAATCGGAAGTATTAACTAATTAGACTAGTTATATTTTGATAAATTAAATAGATCTTTATTCAATTTTTCGTTGATAGACAAATTTGTAATATGGGTAATGACTAAATTCCTATAACTATCTTCAATTTGCCATCCTACTAAATTAAAAGTTTTTTTGTCAAAAAAAATATTAATAATATTTTTTTCATCCTCTAAGGTAAAATTTACGAATTTTTCATCTATAATTCTTTCTTCAAGATTTTTTATATTATTGATCAAATATTCTTTATTTAGAATTTTTGAAAGAGGAGTAGATTTAAGAGGATAAAAATATATTTGATCATTTAAACGGTTTTTAATGATAAGATTTTTTCCATCAGAAACTAAAATTTTTTTGTTTACATTATTATATTCACAATAAATTTTTTTTGGAAACGAAATTAAACATTTGCCAATTTCTTTTTTTTTATTAATAGATTGAATGAAATTGAAAGACAGATTGTCTATACTATTTAACTTGTTAATTATATACTTTTTATCTGAAGCGCTTAGGCTAGTGCATACCAACAAAAAGTAAAATATAAAAAAAAAAATTTTCATTTTAAAACTTCTCTTTTACCCACGTGGTTTGCTTTACTTACAACCCCTTCATCTTCCATCATATCAATTATTCTTGCTGCACGGTTATACCCGATTTGAAGTTTTCTTTGAAGAAATGATGTTGAAGCTTTTTTTTCTGAAAGAATAAGATTTAAAGCATCATTGTAAAGATTGTCTTTATCATTATTATTTTTAACATCATTAGAAGTTTCATTTTGGTCACTAAAATTTAAAATCTCGTCTACGTAATCTGGTTCTTGTTGTTTTCTTAAAAAGTTATTAACCTTTTCTATTTCTTGTTCAGACACAAAAGGCGAGTGTATCCTTACCATTTTATTAGCTGAAGACATAAACAACATATCACCTTTACCCAACAGTTGTTCTGCACCCTGTTCCCCCAAAATTGTTCTACTGTCTATCTTTGAGGAAACTTGAAATGATATTCTTGTAGGAAAATTTGCTTTAATGGTACCTGTAATAACATCAACACTAGGACGTTGTGTTGCCATTATAATATGTATTCCAGCTGCTCTCGCCATTTGGGATAATTTTTGAATATAACCTTCTATTTCTTTTCCTGCTAGAAGCATTAAATCTGACATTTCATCTACTATTACAATAATGTAAGGCATAGCTAATTTATGTTTAGAATTATAACCATCTATATTTCTCACGTTTTCTTTAGTCATTAACCTGTATCTACTTTCCATCTCCTTAACCACCCAACCTAAAACAGAGGCAGCTTTTTTTGGTTGAGTAATTACAGGTGAGATTAAATGTGGAATATCCTCATAAGTTGATAATTCAAGCATCTTAGGATCAATCATTATAAACTTACACTTTGCCGGAGATAGTCTATATAGCATTGATAGAATTATTGTATTTATGCAAACTGATTTTCCTGAACCGGTTGTTCCAGCAATCAATAGATGTGGCATAGATGTTAAGTCACCAATTATAGGTTTGCCAGATATACTTTTACCTAGGGCTATAGGCAGTTTAAAATCTTTTTTTGAAAAATCATGGGTAGATAAAATTTCTCTTAGATAAACATTCTCTCGATAAAGATTAGGTAATTCAATACCAATTGTGTTTTGACCAGGTATCGTTGAAATCCTAGCAGACTCAGAACTAGTATTTCTAGCTATATCATCTGAAAGGTTGATAATCTTTGAAACTTTTATACCTGCCGCTGGTTCAAATTCATTTAAAGTTACTACTGGTCCTTGACTTACTTTTTTTATTTTTCCTTCCACTCCAAAATCTAATAAAATTTTCTCAAGGAAACCAGATTCAATTTTATTTTTTGAACTTAATAGGCTTTTATCATTTTTATCTGGTTGATTTAAAAAATCTAAAGTTGGTAATTTAAAACTTATATTTTTATTCGAATCATTATTAACAAATTTGTTAAATTTAAAATCCTCTTGAACTGGTATTTGTTCATCTCCTATTGGATCAGGTAAATTACTTTGAAATTCTTTGCTTTTAAAATTATTTGATCTTTTTGTAAAAAAATTAATAAATAAATTTAAAAAAATTTTTAAATGGTTAATTTTAAAATTTATACTTAATAAAAATAAAATAATACAGAATAAAAATAAAGATATTAAAAAAAAATCACTTTCGATCATTTTGTTCTTTATTAAAAAAGTATCTTTAATAACATTTCCAACAAAACCTCCATTTCCATTAACAGACATCCAAAAAGAATTTGGATAATAAATACTGAATGTTATTGATCCAAATATTAAATAAATTGTGGAGAAAAATACATTATTTAAGATAACTGATAACTTTTTTATTTTGAAAATATATAAACCGGTAAAAAATAAAGTGATAGGAAATAGGATTGAAGTTAAGCCAAATGATTGGAAAAATAAATCAGCAATAACACTACCTTTAAAACCCATTAAATTTTTAATATTTTGTTTATCTGCAAATATAAAATTAGGATCTTCAGGCGAATAAGATAGTAAAGATACTAATAAAAAAAGACTGAATAAAATTGTTAAAATACCCAGCGACTCTATAAACCTTTTAAGTATAAATTCAAAAGTGTTATCTATTATTTTTTTTATATCCATAAATAAAATGAATCGTATAAATTACTTTGTACCATTTAATAAAAATTGTTAAAATTAAAATTTAATTATGAATATTTGTTTAATAGGCAATAATCTTACTTCCCTATCGCTTGCAAAAGCATTAACTAATAAAAAAATCAAAGTTTTTATGTACTATTTTGATTCTCGCCCATTAAAATTTGAGACAAGAACAATTGGCATTTCGAGAGAAAACTTAAATTTTTTCAATTCACATGTTATTAATTTACCAAAAAAACTTTATTGGAATATTAATAATATAAAAATTTTAAACGAAAAAGATACATGTGAAAAAATTTTGGATTTTAAAGAAAAAAACAAAACTTTATTTAGCATAATTAAATATAAAACAATTTTTAAAACCTTAGAAGAAAGTTTAAAAAAAAATAAATTTTTTAAAAAAAGACTAATAGATGAGAATAAATTAAAAGTTCTTATTAAAAAGAAATTTGACCTATTTATTAATTGTGACAAAAGTAATTATATTCATAAAGAACTTTTCAATAAAAAATTTAAAAAAAATTATAAAAGTTTTGCTTATACAACTATTCTTTCTCATAGATCTAAAAAACCAAATAATCAGGCTATTCAAATTTTTACAAAATATGGTCCGATTGCTTTTCTACCAATATCAAACAAAAAAACTTCCTTAGTATTTTCTGTTTATAACAAAGATTTTCATAAAAAAATTATAGACATAAAAGAATTAATTAAAACTTATAATAAGTTTTATTTTGTTACCAACCAAAAAAAAATTATTTCATTTCCTTTACATTCACTTTTGCAAAAAAATTACTACCTTAATAATGTTCTTTCCTTTGGAGATTGCATTCACACAATTCATCCACTAGCTGGTCAGGGTTTTAATATGACTCTTCGTGATATGAAAATTTTGCTTAATATAATAGAAAACAAAATTAGCCTGGGTTTAGAATTAGATAACTCAATTTTTGAAGATTTTGAACAGAAAACAAAACATTATAATTATTTATTTTCAAATAGTATAGATTTTATTTATGAATTTTTTAAATTTGATAAAAAATTTAAAACAAAATTTACAAATAAAATTTTCCATTTTTTTAATGAAAAAAATAATGTTAAAAAATTAATTATTAAATCTGCTGATATTGGTTTATTTTAATTATTGAATAGTTTTATTTTTAAATCTGTCACTTAAGTATAAACTTAGAATTTGGTTAAGTTTATTTTTTCTTTGTTCTAACGATTTGCTTTCTAGAAGAATCTGTTTTTCCTCAGTAGAAAAAGGTGAAGCCATTGATAATGTATTTATAGTCTGCGCAAAATCATTTTTTTGAAACTCATTCCAATTTATAAGATATCCTTGTCTGTCAAATAAAATTTTAAAATCATTAAGTATGTTGTTAAAATCGTCTTCATCTATTGATTCTGTAATCTCAGATTTAAAATCATTAGAGAACTCCTTAAAATCTACCGAAACTTTTCTGTAAAGTTTATTAGTTTCGTTTTCGTTTAAAATTCTAAATCTGCTTAAACCACTTACTACAATTAAGTAACGACCGTCATCCGTCTCATTAAAACTTGTTATTTTTCCAGCACAACCAATTTGATATAAACCTGGTTTGTTCGTTTTATTATCTTTTGGCTGTATTACGCCAAATATTCTATTACCCTTCATACAATCGTTAATCATTTCAATATATCTTCTTTCAAAAATATTAAGTGGGACAATAGAGTTTGGAAAAATTATAAAATTAGGGAGTGGGAATATTGGAATTTCTTTAGGTAAATTATTCATTGTTGTTTTCTTATAATTGATAGTTTTTAACATTATTATAAAATTATAATAAGGTTAGTTGTCGCATTTAACAATATTATTAATTTATTTGTAATAAATTTTTTTTATTAATATAATAAATTTTTAATTAAGCGGGTATAGCTCAGTGGTAGAGCGTCTCGTTGCCAACGAGAAGGTCGTGGGTTCAAGTCCCATTGCCCGCTCCATTGTGTTTGAAGTAAACTTAAAAAAAGGTTAAATAAATAATATGACAGAACTTTCAGACAAAAAATGTGTTCCGTGTGAGGGTGGCATACCAGCATTTGATATTACTGAAATCCATAAATACCTTAAAAAAGTCGATGGATGGAGTGTTGAAAATGACGAATCTAAAAACTATTTTTTAATTAAAGAGTTTAAATTTAAGAATTTTTTAGAAAGCCAAAAATTTGTAAATAAAGTAGGGGAAATAGCAGAAAATGAGGGACACCATCCCGATATTTTTTATGGATGGGGTTATGCTAAAATAAAAATATTTACACACGCGATTAATGGTTTGGCCGAGAGTGATTTTATATTAGCCTCGAAAATAGATAAAGTTTTTAATGTTTAAAATGTCTATTTTTTGAAAAAACAAGAATTGTACCTGTCTCATTTGCAAAATTAATAATTTCCTTATCTCTTATTGATCCAGATGGTTGAATTATCGCTTTTACCCCTGATTGAATAAGCTTTTCAATTCCATCCACAAAAGGAAAGAAAGCGTCAGATGCAGCAACAATACTAGAATCAGATATATCTTTTTGAAACTTTTTCATTTTTTGGATTGCTAAATTACAACTATCCAAACGACTTGGTTGACCAGATCCAATACCAATAGTCGAAAAATCTTTACTTATCACTATTGCGTTTGATTTTACAAATCTACACATATTAAAAGCAAAAATTAAATTATTAAATATTTTTTTATTTGGTTTTACTTTAGATACAACATTAAAGTCTTTATTATCTAATTCTTCAGAATCACTAGTTTGATCTAACAAAATATTAAAATTTGAAAAATAGTTGTTTACTTTTTCTAGTTTAAATTCATTAGCATCAATAATTCTTAATTTATTTTTAGTTTTTAAGATTTTAAGAGCTTTTTTTGTTATACCGTTACAGATGATAATCTCAAAAAAAATTTTAATTAATTCTGTGGCTAATTTTTCGTCAATTTTGAAATTACAAGAAACAATACCTCCAAACGAACTTACAGGATCACATGACATTGATAATTTAAAACTTTCTAAATTATCTTTTTTAATTGAAGCACCACATGGATTAGCATGTTTAATAATAGCTACACCTTTATTATGTGGAAAAGATTTTGTGATTGTTAATGCACTTAAGATATCATTATAATTATTATAACTAAGTTTTTTACCACTTAATTGGTTAAGTTTAAATTTTTCACTACTCAAGTTATATATAGCCGCTTGTTGGTGAGGATTTTCACCATATCTTAATACTTCCACTAAATTTGCATTGAGTATTTTTTTTTCAGGAAATTCTGAAATTGTTGAGTGATTAAAAAAATTAGAAATTAACAAATCATAATTTGAAATTTCTGAGAATGCTCTGGCACACATTTTTTTTCTAAAAGCTAGGGATGTCCTACCTTTATTTTTTTTTAGTTCAGTTATAAGTTCTTTATACTGATTTTGATTTGATAAAACAGTTACATCATTGTAATTTTTTGCGGCAGCTCTTACTAATGTTGGACCTCCTATATCAATATTTTCTATTATATCACCATGATTTTTGTTCTTTTGAAGGACTTTCTCAAATGGATAAAAATTAACAATTACCAAATCAATATTTTTATAATTATTAATTTTCATTTGTTTTACATGAGATTTTTTTGATCTAATATTTAAAATTCCAGCATGAATTTTTGGGTGAAGCGTTTTAACTCTTCCATCAAGAATCTCTGGCGTTTTAGTAAATTCTGATATTAAATCACATTTGAATCCTAAGTTCCTTATTTTTTTATATGTTCCCCCAGAGCTAATTAATTTAATATCGAAATATTTTAAGACTTTTAAAAGAGAGTATAAATTTGATTTATCACTTACAGAAATTAAAGCTTTTTTAATTTTCATTATTCTTTTATTAGCTCCCAACTTATTTCTTGTTCAACATCTGCAGTTTCTCCAGAAATAAATATATTTTGATTTTCAATATAAGAATTTTTTTTACCAAAGTATAAACCAGTCTCAGTGTTAATAAAATAATTTTTACAGGAGAATCTCCAACCCGAATTTTCTAGTTCAATTAGCACTGTTTTTTCATCCTGTGTTTTTGTTAATTTGCTTTCAGGACTTAAGTGAAATCTAATATCAAACTGTGTAGATTTAAAGTTTTTTTCTTTTAAAAACTTGTCACTTCCAATAATTTTACATTTCTCAGGATAAATAGTTATTTTCCTTTGATGAATGATTCCATAATCTTTAAGATATCCATCATGAGACGCCATCAAAAAAATATGGTCTTTACTGATCTCGTGTTTTTTATCTATAATCTTTACAGCACCATCTACAAGGTATTTGCCCTTACTATTTCGCTTAAATCTGCATATCGATCTATTATCGATTATTGCAGTTGAGTGTGATGCACTTGATTTTGATATTTTTGAAAGCTGGTGATTATAATTCTGAAAAAAACCAGAGTTAGTAATTAACTTTTTGTCTCCATAATTAACTTCAAAAGATAAAGTTCCAGATTGGTATGTATTTGAGTATTTTTTTTCAGGGGTATTACCCAAATCCATTGCAATACAAATATTTTTCTTTCTTAAAATTAAATATCCTCCAATTTCATGATTTGTATTTTTAAATTTATAAGATTTAGAAAATAAATATTTATTAAATTCATAATTATCTAATTCATTATTTCCATTAAATAAAAAATTCTTCTTTTCATCGGAGTAAAATAAATTATAAGCTTGGCCAAGATAAAATATTATTTCATCTAAATAATCAGGTATATCAGATTGTGCTTCTTTTAAAAATTCTCTTATTAAGATAAAATATTTTAAATAAAATAGCGACTGCCTTATACTTCTTGATCTTGGAAAATTTTCATCAGTGAATGATTGTTTAATTATTTTTTTAAGTAAATTTAAACCATATGATAAAAATTTAGAATTTTTATAAGATAATCCACTCAATATTATTGCAGTGCAACCAATCATTTTATCATCTACTAGATCTGATCTATTAATTTCATACATTAAATGATTAACTTGTTTTTTAACAATCTCATTAAATTTTTTTTTATATGCTATTTCGCTTTCATCGTATATTAATTTAGAATTTGAAATCCAAGAAATAACTCTTTTAGACAAAATATCTATCTCCCAAATATTTGAATTGTAATTTTTGTTATTATTAATCCAATTATTTATTATTGAGTGGATAATTTTTTTTGACGATTTAAGGTCGACACTGAATAGCCAATAAAAACTATGTAGTTTTTTTAAATCTTTATAATTTATGTTTTTTTTAAGCCAAATTGAGTCAACATTGAAATTTTCAATTTTTTCTCTCTTTTTTTGAAATTTAATTATACAATTTAATAAACTGGGGCTGGGTTTATAATCCAACGTCGTTTGATCAGTCTTTGATATTTTTTTATTATAAATTGAGGAGTTTAAATAAATTTTTCTTAATTGATTATAAATTAATGTTAAAAAATCGGTTATATAAAATAAAGTATTTTTAAGAACCATTTATTAAATTGAACGTAGTAGTTTGATATTTTCTTTTATATTTCCATTATTCTCTTTAAAAATTGTTGTACCTGAAACTAGGATATTTGCTCCAGCATAAATAACTTGTTTTGAATTTTTAAAATTTATACCTCCATCAACCTCAATATCATATGAAAAATTCTTTTCCTTTTTTATTTCGTGAAGTTTTTTTATTTTAGAGACAACCTCAGGAATAAATTTTTGACCCCCAAACCCCGGGTATACGCTCATGATTAATATTAAATCTAAATCTTTTAAATTATCTATTATAGTTTCGACTTCAGTATTTGGATTTAAAGATAAACCGACTTTTTTATTTAATTCTTTTATTAATTTTATAGACTCTTTTAGGTTTTCAGTTGCTTCAGGATGAATAGTAATTATATCTGCTCCAGCTTCGGCAAAATCTTTTATATATTTGTGAACTGGAGAAATCATTAAATGGACATCGAAAGGAAGTTTCGTAAATTTCCTCAAAGCTTTTATAACTGGAGGACCTATAGTTAGATTAGGAACAAAATGTCCATCCATTACATCAACATGAATCATGTCTGCTCCACCATCTTCTAATCTTTTGATTTCTTTTCCAAGTTGGCTAAAATCCGCTGACAATATTGATGGAGATATTTGTATTTTTTTCATTGATTACTAAGATTATTAGTATCAATTTTTGTTTTTTTTTTGAATTATTTTCTACCAAAAATATGGTAAATTTCTCTTGCTATCTCACTTTCTAAAGGAAAAGACAGCATTCCCATTACAGAATATCCTAAAAGATAGGGCATTAGATAAAATCTAAACATGTAAAAAAACCATGCAACATATAGTGGAACTAGAGGTTTTATTATGAAAGAGGGTGTCACAAAACTGAATAGTCTGATAATTGGGTCTGTTAGTTTGACAAACACTTTCATAAAAAAAAAAACTAGAATCTTCCCTTTGAAAGATATTCATTGCCACTCTGCCAATTAATGTCCACATAATCATACCCATAAAATAATCAATTATATAAACAATTGGATGAAAATTTGCTGACATTGAAGCTTTTTAGATTTTAAAAAAAAAGGGGCGAATAAAATCGCCCCTTTTAAATTAGATTTAATTAATGTTGTTTTCCAAGTACAGTTTTTCCACTTGGTACACGTACTTCATCAACCATTCTTTGAGTAGCAGCATCCGGTTCTTTAGTTATTAAACTAACAACTACCATAGATACTAAACTCACCAATGATCCAACTATTCCAAATGTAAGCTGAGTTACGCCCCAGAATCCTGATCCGCCAGAACGTACCCAAACTAGATACGCTGTTCCCGAAGCTAGACCTAGAAGCATTCCTGCAACTGCGCCTTGAGCATTAGCTCTCTTCCACCATACGCCAAGTACAAGTGGGAAGAATAATCCTGACATAGCAAAGTCAAAAGCCCAAATAACCGAGCCTAAGATACCTTGAATCTCAAGAGCAGCAATTGTTGCTCCAGCAAAACCGATTAATACAAGTAATACCCTTGCAACAACTAATCTTTTTGCTGTCTCTGCTTTAGGATCAATGATCTTGTAGTACAAGTCATGAGATAAAGCATTTGCAATTGCTAAAACTAATCCATCAGCAGTAGACATGGCAGCA
>MDTB01027174.1_pt1 | contig 72931 bp, 72 predicted proteins | sample 811161 | NCBI WGS metagenome assembly MDTB01 (sample SAMN05326650, study PRJNA326480) | marine metagenome | isolation source: seawater | place: Mediterranean Sea | collected 2009 | reverse complement strand
TGGTGCCGGCAGAGAGACTTGAACTCCCGACCCTCTGATTACAAATCAGATGCTCTACCAACTGAGCTATACCGGCTGCTGATGCGAATAATTGCAATAATCATACCAACATTCCCCGCGCGATATATCACCAAATCGGGGTAGCGGCAAACAAATTGGCGACGGAAACCGCAAGATAATTCCCCGATTCCCGCCGCCGGCTAATTGCGTTGCTTGGAAGCCTAGTCTGAATGTGTCAAGTGACCATTTGCTGGCAGTCTGCTCAAAGCACCGTGCCATGGCCCACCCATGCTTCCAATGGGCGGAAAGTTCGCACAGCTTTGTGACAATTATATTGCCCGATCTTATCGTTTTTAATTTGAATTTGACCGGCGGCGCACAGGAAAAACGTCTTTAATTTATACCGTGCGGATGTCGCCGCTGGATTTTCTATCCCCAGTTACAGCATTTTTGGGGTGTGTCTGCGTCACATGACCCGACAAAGTTGTCTTGGGCGCACGCGCAATTGCACATCTATTGCGTGGCACCCGACACCCTCCCTGATCCCCGGTCCGCTTGGCGGGCCGGGGTGATCAGCAAGTTTTCAGGAAACTATCAGAGTGCGATCGCCAAGCGACGCGTACGCGCCTATTCGTATAAGCCGTTCAATTCACAGTTGCGGGCTTCAAGAATAGGGCGCATTTCTCGGAATGCCGCGGGCGTAAGATCGAGCGGAATGCGCGGGTGCAGGTGATGTACAATATGTACCGTCATCCCCATGGTGCCGATAACCCCGAACAGGCTCTTGAACGCGCGCGTGTCGCGATATCGGCCCATCTCGTCGCCCGGATGGTGCGGTGCCCACGATAGGAAGAACCGGATATAAACTCCAGCCAATATCAGCGGTAATACCCAAATCAGCCACGCCTCCATCGCGTAGCCGGATGCCGCAAGGCCAAACAGAATTGCCAGATAGGTAAGATTTAGAATGATAGTATCGCGCTTGGCGAGGCGCGCTTGTTCAGGATCGAGCCGGTCAAGGGTTTTTTCGTATGACGACGCAAACTCCGACTGAGGATTGCGCGCTTTAAGCGCCTTCCATATCGCGGCAAGAGGGCTTGGCGCATGCGTGTTGAAATCTGGGTCGAGATCGGGGTCATTTGTGTGCGTGTGGTGCTGGATATGCGTCATTTTTAGTGTTCTGTAGGACGACACAAGCGGGATAACTGAAATATGGCCGATCAATTCATTGAGCCAGCGCAATTTTTGACCCGGGCGCGCATAAATATCGTGCTGCGCATCGTGCGAGGGCAAATAGCTGATCGTGATATTAAACGTAGCAATCGGTAAGGCAACCCATACCGATAGTGTGCCGGTAAACACCAAAGGCCACAGTGACAACCAGCAAATTAAATTGGCAAAGGGCCAGACAACCATGAACCACGACAAGCGCCCAATATATTTGCGCGCAATTTCGCGCTCAAGATGGGCAAGCTCTGCATTGCTAAGCTTTGCAAGTTCCTTGGCATCAAGGGTTGCCGCTGATGTTGCCATTGATGTCATATCCATCTCCCAGTCACATGCGCGAACGTTCCATACGCACCACCAAGCACCATACATACACCGTAGACCGGCAGGCTTTCAAATGCCATCACGATGGGGAATGGCAAAGTGTCGCTCAAAAAGCCGAGAACGGGGGTGAACAAAGAAGTACGAAGCGTAAATTCGGCCAGCAGCGGGCCAATGAAAAACAGACCATACCAAACCGGCATCATAGATAACACGCGTTCAACCACCTTTAACATGCGCGCATATTAGCGCTCCAAACATGCACGAACAAGTTTGTTTTCAAGCGTTTTCGGAGGCTTTATGCAGTTTTATGAAGCGATTTTTCGGGGTGCACGCCGTCGACATAGCCCATAAATGGCGGGTGGATCGAATAGCCGATCAGTTCGCGTGCACGTTGAGGCAGGTTCGCAGCGATGTCTTTGGGTACAGACAGGCTCATATTCTCAAGCGGTCGCACCCAACCCGGGCAGTATTGCGGCGTCAGAACAAGGCGCGGGTCGTCCGATTTATTGGCCCCACCGCGATGCCATAAAGTGCCTTTGGCCAGCATGAGTGCGCCGGGTGCGAGGCAGATTTTCACACGGTCTGGATGCGCGCCGGGGTCTACTCTTAGGTCGCCCATTTCGGTGTCCATCACGCCTTCATTGGCATTGGCTCCCGGTGGTTTGATGTCGTCGCCCCATTTGTGGCTGCCCGGAATAATTTCCGTGGCACCATTGGTTTCGGTGGTGGCGTCGATGGCCCAAAATGCGCTGAGTTGCAAAGGCGCGCGCGGGCGCGGTGCCGAGCTGTAGCCATCGTCATGATGCCAAGGCTGAACGGTCTCGCCCGGATGCAGCTTGATGGCGAGAAATGCCGATAACAGACAACTGGGGCCAAACTCGGCTTCGCTAAAAGCCAGCGCGAGCGGGTGCGTGGCAATGTCGGCAAAGATATCTCCCTTCGCCAACAATGCGTATTCGCGGTTTGATTTCATGCCTTCAAAATTATTGCGTCCGGCGCGTTCAAGATCGAAATAGGGGGCTAAGGCTGCACGTACCGCATCGATTTGTTGTGCGCTTAAGAGAGCATCGAAGGTTACATAGCCTTCTTCTTCAAATTGTTCGACAACGTAGCTCGCTTTGCGTCCACCCAAAAAAGGGGCAATGGCCTGCGCATCAAGGTTGTTCATGTTATTATCTCCTTTCGAAGAAAATACGCTTTTCAGGCGGCGATTTCAACCAGCGCGGACGCGGTGGTCGATATGCAGTTTGATAACAAGATATAAAGTAAGCGCGTTCAGCACGTGCCAGGCCCAATGCGTGCCGATGATGATTTGTGTGCACATAGGTTCATCCAGCGTCCGCAGCCCGAGTGACACACCAAAGACCAGCGAACTGACAGCCAGTCCATAACTGACCTCGTTCTGCCCCCGAACAGCTGCCGCGACTGATAGCACCAGCATACCGATGAGCGCAGGCAGATATGCACCGCCCGCAAAGCCAGCGCGCCCAAACAAAACAGCAAGGCCAATAAGCGCCAGCGGGCCAAGCAGGGCTGCAAATATTGGCAGGTTAAAAAACCGCCGCAAAGCTAGATAAACATAGGTCAGGATCAAAATAATGATCGGCAGCGTATCGGCAATCCCAGCCCAGATGGTCGCAAAAGTGTGAAACGCCAGACTGCCCAAGCCTATCGCCCATAAAATAACAATCAACACGCTGCTTTGTGGGTCGCGCGTGCCGCTGATGGTTTCGACCGTCGCCAGATGGCGCCTCAGCGCATAGGCCGCAAGGAGAAATGCCAAATTTGTAACGGCGTTCAACGGCTCTGCCCAAAAATCAGGGCCGATCCGCTCACAGTAGCCATCGACTTGTTGCATTAATCGATCCATGCGTGTCTACCGTCTTCTCGCTTCTTGTTTTGAGCTATTAAGCTGATATGCTTCACGCAATTGGTCATTGATGTTGTGTAGCATGGCACATCATGCACAACCAGAGAGAACTATGTTGGACAACGCCCGCAACGGGGATACCCCCGCGACATCCCAAAAACCAAAATCGCGCAAAACGCCGCGGAGCAGCGGTGCCAAAGCTAATCTTTATGCCGCGATTGATCTCGGGACGAATAATTGCCGCTTGCTGATTGTAGAGGCGACGCGTAACAGCTTTCGCGTCAGGGATTCGTTTTCGCGCATTGTGCGCTTAGGCGAAGGGCTGGAACGCGACGGCGTATTATCCGAAGGAGCTATGGCGCGCACACTTTCTGCGCTTTCGGTATGTGCTGGGAAAATCCGCAAAGCCGGCGTATCGCGTGTGCGGTGCGTTGCGACGGAAGCGTGCCGCGATGCTCATAATGGCTTGGAATTCATCAAAAGAGTGCGCCGTGAAACAGGCTTGCGGCTTGAGATTATTGACGGCGCGGCGGAGGCCGAGCTAGCTACCATTGGGTGCGGGTCGCTTTTTGAAAACAGGGCCGCCCATATTATTGTTTTCGATATTGGTGGCGGAAGCACAGAGATTATGCGGCTCGACAAAGAGGCAAATGGTTTTTTCAAGCCTGCTGATGTCGCCTCTTTACCTCTGGGTGTGGTGCGCCTTGCCGAACGGTTTGGCGGGCCTGGACCGCATGATCATGGTTATGCCGAAATGGTTGACGAGGCGAAATCCCGGTTGTCCGAATTTTTGGAACGCCAGACCATGATAACGGATATGGACAAGCTACAAATCATCGGCACATCAGGTACGGTAACAACGCTTGCCGCCGTGCAGCTAGGGCTGGCGCGATATGACCGCAATGTGGTTGACGGATGCAAGATCGCGGCTTCGGATGTGCGTCGGGTAATCGATGATCTATGCGCGCGAAGCCGCGACGAGTTGGCAGCAAATCCTTGCATCGGCAAGCAGCGCGCTGATCTTGTGCTCGCCGGATGTGCGGTTTTGGACGTAATCCATCAGCACTGGGCCGTCGATTCGTTTAGCGTAGCAGACCGTGGGCTGCGCGAGGGTATTTTGCTTCGGATGATACGCCGGGACCGACGTCGATCACGGCAGGGGCGACGACGACGCGGGTCTGGGGCCGGAGAAGCACGGCCCGCATCATGAGTGGCAATAAAAAATCTGATGGTGCCGGACACGGTCAGCGCCGCGGCGACCGATTGCGCACACGCGTGCGTACAGCTAAAGGGCGCAAATTATCATCGACACGCTGGCTTGAACGCCAATTAAATGACCCGTATGTGGCGGCGGCTAAGAAGGATGGTTACAGGTCGCGCGCCGCTTATAAAATTATCGAACTGGATGAACGATTTTCGTTCTTCAGCCGCGGCGGCTGCGTTATCGATCTTGGCTGTGCGCCGGGTGGTTGGGCCCAGATCGCCGCTGACAGGGTCGGGCAGGGCTCTGATAAGGGGTTGGTCGTCGGTATTGATATTCAGGATATGGAGCCGGTGCCTGGGGTAGAGTTTTTAAAGCTCGATTTTCTTGATGATACGGCGCCGGAAAAAGTGTTGGCATTGGCAGGTCGCCGGGCCGATGTGGTGATATCTGACATGGCAGCTCCGGTGACGGGGCACCGGCAAACCGATCACTTGCGCACAATGGCGCTGGCAGAGGCCGCGGCTTGGTTTTCGTTCGATGCGTTGAAGCCCGGTGGCAGTTTTTGCGCCAAGGTTTTTCAGGGCGGCACATCGAGCGAACTTTTGCAGGAGCTAAAAACCCGATTCGGGCGGGTTCAGCACATGAAACCCAAAGCCAGTCGTCAGGAATCCGTTGAATTATATGTGGTGGCACAAAGCTTTAAAGGATAAGGCGCGCGGCGCGTGAGAAATTTTGCACAGAACCTGAAATTGGTGCTAAACCACGCTGTCAAAGCCCCTATGGAGGATTTGGCCAATGTTACGCGAAGCTCTAACTTTTGACGATGTATTGCTGGTGCCTGCCGCATCTTCAATTCTGCCGACTGACGCGAACACAACCACCCAAGTAACTAAAGAAATATCGCTCGGTATTCCGTTGCTATCCGCGGCCATGGATACGGTCACCGAAAGCGAGCTTGCGATTGCTATGGCACAAGCCGGTGGTCTTGGTGTTTTGCATCGTAATATGACGCCGGACGAGCAGGCAGGCGAAGTGCGCAAAGTCAAAAAGTTTGAGAGCGGCATGGTGGTCAATCCGTTGACGATATTGCCGGACGCAACGCTGGCCGATGCCTTGGCTTTAATGACCGAAAACAAAATTTCGGGCGTCCCGGTGACAGAGGCTAACGGTCACCTTGTCGGTATTCTTACCAATCGCGACGTACGGTTTGCGTCAAATCCGAAGCAAAAAATCTCTGAACTGATGACGCACGAAAATCTGGTGACGGTGCGCGAAGCGGTCGACCAAGAAGAAGCCAAGCGCCTTTTGCACCATCATCGTATTGAGAAATTACTGGTTGTTGACGACGAATATCGCTGTGTTGGCTTGATCACGGTCAAGGATATGGAAAAGGCACAGCTGCACCCTAATGCGGCCAAGGATGCACAGGGGCGTTTGCGCGTTGCCGCGGCCTCAACGGTTGGCGATGATGGCTTCGCGCGATCACAGGCGCTTATCGATGCTGGTGTCGATTTAATCGTTATCGACACAGCACACGGGCATTCGGCGCATGTGGCCGAAGCCGTGTCGCGCATAAAATCAAGTTCCAATCAAATTCAGGTTATGGCTGGCAATGTCGCAACGGGCGATGGTGCCAAATCGCTTATCGATGCTGGCGCTGATGCTGTCAAAGTAGGTATTGGGCCAGGGTCTATCTGCACGACACGGGTTGTTGCTGGTGTCGGTGTTCCGCAATTGACGGCAATTCTGGATGCCGTAGAGGTTGCACGCAAAACCAACACGCCGGTTATTGCTGATGGCGGCATTAAATATTCCGGCGACCTAGCCAAGGCCATTGCCGCAGGCGCCAGCTGTGCCATGATCGGTTCGTTGTTGGCGGGTACGGCGGAAAGCCCGGGCGAAGTGTTTTTGTATCAGGGCCGAAGCTATAAGGCTTATCGCGGCATGGGGTCTGTCGGCGCCATGGCTCGCGGTTCTGCCGATCGGTATTTTCAGCAGGATATTTCCGAAACGCATAAACTCGTGCCCGAGGGTATTGAAGGACAAATTCCGTTTAAGGGATCGGTGGAGCAGGTTATTCATCAGCTTGTCGGGGGCCTTCGGGCAGCCATGGGATATACCGGTTCGGCCGATATTGCCGCCATGCACAAACATGCCGAGTTCATTCGCATGACATCGGCATCGCTTACTGAAAGCCACGTCCATGATGTTACCATCACGCGCGAAGCGCCGAATTATCCGGGATCCGGTAAAAACTAGTGCGCCCGGCGGCACGGCTTAAAACGGTTAGCGACCTGCTACCTATCATTCTCGAAAGCAGCATGGCGGCAGACCGCCTTGTGCTTGACTGGGGTCGGCGCAATAGGTTTGCCGGTTCCGGTGATCGTCGCGATATAGCCGATCAGGTGTTTGCGATATTGCGGCACTATTTAAAAATATGCGCGCTCGTCGGTAGCACTGACCCAGCCATGGTTGCGCTTGGCGCGCGGCTGGTTGTGCATGGCGATGCGCTTGAGGATGTCTGCGCGCTGGCAGATGGGTCGCCACATGCGCTAGCCGAACTGGATGAGACGGCGCGGGACAAGCTCGCCCATGTCGACGCACGCTATGGCGCTCTTGAACCGCATGAGCAGGCGGCGGTTCCCGCTTGGTTATATCGTGACATCATGGCGAGTGAGCTGACGGATGCGGCAGCGGTGTTGGACGCTTTGACGCAACGCGCGCCGTTGGATTTGCGGGTGAATACATTGCGCGGCTCGTACGAGCAGACGCGGCAGAAATTGTCTGATGAAGGCATACGCACGCGGGCTTTGCCGAAAGTGCCGTTGGCTTTGCGGGTTGAGGGCGCACGCCAAATAAGCGGAAGTGCTGTCTTCAAGTCGGGGCGGGTTGACGTGCAGGATGCTGGTGCGCAGATCGCAGCGGCATTATGCGAAGCAGCGCCGGGGCATACGGTGCTGGATTTTTGCGCTGGTGCCGGTGGTAAGACCTTGGCACTGGCCGCTCAAATGCAAAATAAAGGCAGGCTGTTTGCCTATGATGCCGAGCCAAAGCGCCTGCAACCCATGCAGGATCGTTTGAAACGTGCGGGCGTGGGTATTGTTCAGATTGTTGAAGCCGACGCGCTTTCCGGCCTGAAGGAGCGGTGCCATTTGGTGGTTGCTGACGTGCCGTGTAGCGGGTCTGGCCGGTGGCGGCGCGCGCCAGAAACGAAATGGCATCTGACGCCTGATGCGCTCGATAATTTGGTGACGGCGCAAGGCGACATTCTGGCCGCCAGCGCAGGCCATGTTAAGGTTGGTGGTCGGCTTGTTTATATTACTTGTTCGGTCATCGGGCGCGAAAATATGGACCAAATTGAGGCGTTTTTGCAGGCGCATCCGAATTTCGAGATCGACGAAAATGCGACATATGGTGGGCAAAAGGGCGTCGTACAGCTAGACCCGCATAACACGGATACAGACGGCCTATTTTGTGCCATCATGCGTCGCAATAGCCCGTGATTCTGGTGATGAGAGGTTTATATTCATGGTAACGAACATGGTGACGAACACGGTAACAAGCATGGTCGCGAACATTCTAACGGGAAAAGTGTTTCGGGTGCTTTTTCTCTTGGCGTTGCCACTCCCGGCGCTCGCTATTTCCGATGCATATCAAAGCCTGTCGATGGATCTTGTTGTCAAAGCTGAAAGAGATATTACAGCCGCCCGCCATGCCGAGGCAAATGCGCAGCTTGATCTGGCGCTTGTGGCCGATCCGGCAAATGCGCGAGCATTTGTATTAAAGGGTCAGGTTCAAAACTTGCTCGGTGATCCAGACGAAGGTTTACGGCTGGTCACGATAGGCCTTCAGATTGACCCGGTTATGCGCGCAGGGCTGGTGCTTCAGACCCAACTAGCATCTGAATTGGGCAATCTCATTGTTGCCGAAGCGGCGCTTGAGCGGTTCCGGCAGATTTGCAAATCCAACTGTGCCGAAGCCGACCAGCTAAGCCTGTTGATCGACACGGCGCGTGTCGGTGATAACAACAGTGACAGCGCGGATGAGGCGGCCAATAACACTGCCAGCCAAACCGACGGGGAATAATGGGTGATGGATCGTCTGCTGATTGTCGATTTTGGCTCGCAGGTTACCCAGCTCATCGCCCGCCGCGTGCGCGAGAGTGGGGTATATTGCGAAATTGTCCCGTTTCACGCGGCGCAGGAAAAATTCGCCGAAATTGACCCACGAGCAGTCATATTGTCGGGCGGCCCCAATAGCGTGGCTGACGTTGACACACCGCGTATTCCCGAAAATATTCTGCATAGCGGCAAGCCGTTATTAGGGATTTGCTACGGCCAGCAAGCGCTATGCGCGCAACTTGGCGGTAGTGTCGAGCAATCTGATGAGCGCGAATTTGGCCGCGCTGATTTAAAGGTAAAATCGTCCCATGTGCTGTTTGATGGCGTTGCATCCACCGGTGATGAGTTGCCGGTATGGATGAGCCATGGAGACCGCGTGAATGCATTACCCGATGGCTTTGAGGTGGTGGCGACCAGCGATAATGCACCGTTTGCTGCTATCGCCAATGACGCACGGAAAATTTACGGCGTGCAGTTTCATCCCGAAGTAGTGCATACCCCAGATGGCGCAGCGATGCTGTACAATTTCACCCATTCGATTGCTGGATGCCAAGGCGACTGGACAATGGCGGCGTTTCGCGAAAAAGCGATTGCTGATATTCGCGCGCAGGTTGGCGCAGGCCGCGTGATTTGTGGGCTGTCCGGCGGGGTCGACAGCTCGGTTGTCGCTGTTCTGTTGCACGAGGCAATCGGTGACCAGCTAACATGCGTGTATGTTGATACGGGCATGATGCGCGCTGGCGAGAGCGATGAGGTCGTTGGGCTGTTCCGTGATCATTTTAACATCCAGCTCATCCATAAAAATGCTGGTGAGGTGTTTCTTGATAAGCTGGAGGATGTGGACGACCCGGAGCGTAAGCGCAAGATTATTGGCGGCACCTTCATTGATATTTTCGAAGCTGAAGCCAAAGCCATTGGCGGTGCTGATTTTCTAGCCCAGGGCACGCTGTATCCTGACGTTATTGAAAGTGTTTCGTTCACGGGCGGGCCAAGCGTCACCATAAAAAGCCACCATAATGTCGGCGGATTGCCGGACCGCATGAATATGCAGTTGGTGGAACCCGTGCGCGAATTGTTTAAAGACGAAGTACGTGCGCTGGGTCGCGAGTTGGGTTTGCCGGAAGCATTTGTCGGGCGGCATCCGTTTCCGGGGCCAGGGTTGGCGATCCGTATTCCTGGCGCGATTACCGAAGACAAGCTCGACATATTGCGCAAAGCTGATCGCATATATCTGGAAGAGATCCGCAAAGCTGGGCTTTACGATGATATCTGGCAGGCTTTTGCCGTGTTGTTGCCGGTGCGGACCGTCGGTGTGATGGGTGATAGCCGCACCTATGATTATGTTTGTGCGTTGCGCGCCGTTACCTCAACCGATGGCATGACAGCCGATTATTATCCGTATGAGCATGCGTTTCTGGGGCGCGTATCGACCCGTATCATCAATGAAGTGCGCGGCATTAACCGCGTCGTATATGACATCACGTCAAAACCACCCGGTACCATTGAGTGGGAGTAGTTATTTAAGTTTAAATCATTGATTTTATTGGAGGTTTAAAAGTGAAAAATCGGGATAAGACGGCGGTTGGCGACATTTCCCCCTGGCCCTATTTCTGGGGACCCTTTGACGAATTTCAGGCGATATCCCAAAAGGGTTTTTCTTCCGATGCCTGGATGGTGCATTGTGAAAGATATCATCTCTCAATAATGGGAGCATCGCCACTAGATGTCTTTATCAAAAATTTGAAGAAGATAGTTAAAATTATGATCGGGCGTGGCTTTAGGACCGTGGTGCCATCACTGATTGAAAGAAAAATTTCTGCAGGGGCCCGGGTTTTGGATATCGGTGGCGGCTGGGGTGATAACTTTTACCAGTTGAAATTAGATAAAGTTAATGTGCACGCAGGTACCTACACCGTTCTCGACAACGAAAGACAGGCGGCCTTCGGAAAAACGATATTTTCCGAAAATGAAATCAGCTTCTTGAGCGAGATCCCGCAAACACATTTTGATATAGTTTTGCTGATTTCCACCCTACAGTATATTGAAGATTGGAAAAGCTTGTTTGGGACATTCGATAAGCTCGACATTCAATATGTTTACATTTCCAGAACCCCCTTTCTTTACGGCGCGCCGTCATTCTGCGCTGTTCAATCTCTGACCCCACCTACATTGGCGTATAAAATCGGTGAAGAAAATTTGCATGTTATTGCCTTCGCCGAGTTCGAAGAAGTGTGTGCGGCGCATGATTGGCGGGGAAAAAAAGTCAGCCGCCGGCAAAACTATTCCAAGCAATTTAGAAGAATGCCGAAAAACAAAAGAAATGTTTACTATCAGTGCATTATACTTGAAAAAATTGCTGATTGAGGTAGATGAAAGATGGCCAAAGAGCTGCCACTTACGTGCCCTTGCGCGCTAAAAAAGCCGCTCCAAGAAACCACATCGGGTTATACCTGTGCGTTACCCCAGTGTGAACATGCGCGCGCCGATGGTGAATTCGCGAAAACCAATAATGTTCCTGTGCTCATCAGTGAAACCCGATGCGATACGGTGTGTTCGGCTAATTTCGACGAGGTGTATGTTGATCGCACAGCCAGCCGCTATGCTCCGCTTAAATTTTGGCTCATAGGCGGCATGGACCGGGCGCGGGCCAATTGCAATCATTTCATCGCGCAAGTGCTGAAGAGAAATAATACGCCCAAAGTGCTGGTCATCGGCTCGGGAACGACGGGCGTAGGTGCTGAAGCATTGTGGCACCACAGCGCCATCGAGGTGCACGGGGTTGATATTTACGCCTCCGATACGGTCGATGTGATTTGCGATGCACATTATTTGCCGCTCGAAAGTGGGTTTTATGACGGGGTTTGGATTCAAGCAGTACTTGAACATGTTGTAGAGCCGCAACTTGTTGTCGCTGAGATCACTCGCGTTCTTGCATGCGATGGGGTTGTTTATGCTGAAACACCCTTTATGCAGCAGGTTCACGAGGGCGCGTATGACTTCACGCGCTTTACCGTCTTGGGGCACAGGTATTTGTTTCGCGACTTTAAGGCGATTGATTTTGGCGGACTGAACGGGCCGGGTTTGGTCATGTCGTGGGCGGCGCGGTATCTGGCTTGGTCGATTTTCCGTAGCAGAAATATCGGGCGGCTCGTAGGCGCGGGCGTTGGGGTGCTGATGCGACCATTCGCATTTCTCGAAAGCAGAAAATCGCTTTTTGATGCGTCATCTGCCGTGTATTTTTTAGGTGAGAAGACAAGCGCCAAGCGCTTGAGCCATAAAGAACTGGTGGGCTTATATGAAGGCCAGTTCGGTTCAAACAAAGGCGAGTGAACCGAAAATGGAGGCATCTTTGAGACGAAAAGATCCGCACGGCCCGTACAAGGTTTATGGTGTTGATATTTCCTACTTCACCGGCAAGCTGCAGGCTTATATGCAGTACAAAAATATCCCCCATGAGGTTGTTGATGGTTACGATCTTGGGAAGGTGTTTTTTCATACCGGCATTAAGAAAATGCCTGCCGTAGAAACTGCGGACGGCCAATGGCTTTTCGACACGACGCCAACTATACAATGGTTCGAAACGATCTATCCAGACACCCCGATTACCCCGCGTAGCAACGCATTGGCGTTTGTGTCATTGCTGTTGGAAGATTACGGCGATGAATGGCTGTGGCGTCCGGCGATGTGGTGGCGTTGGATGCCGCCAATTTCGCGCCGCGCATTGGGCACAAAAATTATGGGCGGTGCGATGGGTGCGCCGGCGCTGTGGTGGTATTTCGCCCAACGGCAATCGCGCGAGTGGCTCTGGGGAGATGGAATGTCGAAAACCAATTCCGATAATGTCAGAGATATGTATTTTGAAGAGCTGGCGTTTTTGGAGGCGATGTTTGTCAAGCAGCCCTTTTTGCTGGGTAGCCATCCAAGTGCCGCGGATTTCGGGTATTTCGCTTCCATGTTCCGGCATTTTGGCAATGATCCCGAACCAGCTGAGATTATGCGCGCACAAGCACCACATACATATGCTTGGCTCGCCCGCTTATGGAGCACCAAGGCTACAGATCTGGGAGCCAACCAGACATGGGTATTTCCAAAAGGCAAGCACTGGACACCGCTGCTTGATCGGATCGCTAACGATTATTTGCCATATTTGCGCGACAATGCGATTGCCTTGCGTGATGGCAAGAGCCGCTTTGACTATTTGGGTAAGAACCACACATTTTACAGATCAAAGACGACTAACTATCGGGTTTGGTGTCTAGAGATATTACAGCGTCGCTATCAGGCTTTAAATCTACGCGACCTTAAGCGCGTCGATGCGCTTTTTGCACCTGTTGGGGGGATTTCGAAAATTCTGACGGCAAAGCAGATTTCGGCTGGCATGGACAAAATGTTTGATGTGCCAAAAGCCTCGCTCAAAGGTACGCATATTAGGTTATCCGAGCCGCGCGGATGGCGCCTCGGTGCGCAACCGCGCAATTAGGGCTAGTGCTGGTGTTGTTTTTTCTAACCAAAGTTCTGCTGACCGCCTCAATTATAGTGCTCGTTACAGAGGTTGCAAAGCGCAGTGACAAGTTTGGTGGGCTCATCGCTGCCTTACCGCTCACGACATTTTTGATCGTGTTCTGGATGTATTATGAAGGGGCGTCTCCAGAAAAAATATCGAAGCACATGACATATACGGTGTTTTTTGTCGTGCCGACATTGCCGATGTTTCTGGTTTTTCCCTATGTGATCGCCAAATTTGGGTTCTATGTAGCGGTTAGTATCAGCCTCTTTTTAACGGCTTTGTGTATTTATCTGTTTAATATGCTGTCCGAACATGCCGGCTTTAAAATTCTGTAAATCATGTGTCGGTGGTGAACGCTTGACGTGGTGCGCCGATGAGGGTTCACTTATTTCAGATCTGCTATCCTGGGTATCGGATCGATTTTAATAATAGAAAGAAACTAAAAACATGAATAAGAAATCTTTTTCTATCGGTCTAATTGTTGGTGGACTTTTGGGCATCATTCCGGGGTTTGGCCTCGGTGTATATTTTCTTCCGATTATAATTGCCGACGAGGGGGCCGACGAAATCGTGATTTCACAAGCGATGGATGCCGCCGAACGGCGGGGCGTGTTCAAGCGCGATCTGCCGGGTAGCGATAGTTTGCACTATGGCGATGGCGACATCATTCAATCAGTGGAAAACGGCCAAACCTTTCTGACGTTGAAGGGGCATGTGACCCCGGGGCCGGATTACAAGCTATACCTGACGCCAAAATACGTAGCTACGAAGGCCGGATTTGAGCAAATAAAGGCGCAAAGCGTGCGCGTCGGCGACATTAAGGCATTTGAGAATTTCCGCCTTTCATTGCCGGCTTCGATCGATGCCAATGACTATCCGGCGGTGCTTGTTTGGTGCGAGAAGTTTTCGATGTTTATTACATCCGCCGAGCTGAAATAACGCCTGAATTTGATCCAGTGATGCAAATTCTGCGTAACCTGATAAAACAACAGGAGACGCTATGATCACGCGGTTAGAAGCCAAGCCGGTCAGACGCATTTTAACCAGTCTGACACGGCAGCGTAAGCAGTCGTCAGTCTGTCCCGAGTTTCCGGCGCTTGAAGGCCGAACAGCGCTTGTAACCGGGCCGACATCTGGCATTGGGCGGGCAACAGTTGCCGGACTGCTGGCGCGTGGGGCTGAGGTAGTGCTACTAGGGCGCCATGCAGATAAGTTATCCGCCTTGGCTGACGCACTAGGGGCTGACGGGCTTGATACTGACCGTTTAACGCCAGTAGTTTGTGATCTGGCTAATCTTGATAGTGTGGCCGCAGCGGTGCATGACATCACTCAAATTATGCGGCGTAAGCCACTGGATATACTGGTTGAAAACGCCGCAATCATGCCTAAGCAATATGCTGAGACGGCGCAAGGTTATGAAATTAGTTTTGGTACGAATGTGCTAGGTCATTTTGCGCTGCGTGCGGGATTGTTGCGCAGTTGTCTGTCTGATAAAGCACGCGTGATCATTTTGACTGGCGATACCTATGTGCTCGCGAATTCATGTTCGCCCAATTATTACTGGCGAACTACACTTGGCGGGCTCAAGGCTTATAACCGCAGTAAACTCGGAAACTTCTGGATCGGTCGCGAATTGCAACGGCGATATCCGCGCCTGAATGTTTTCATCGTGCATCCCGGCGTTGTGGCAACCAAACTTGGCGCTAACGGACCCTTGGCATCGGTAGTAAAGCAATCAGTCTTTGTAACCCCGGAAGCGGGTGCGCAAACCAGCCTTATTTGCGCGACACAGGCAGATCTCGCCCATGGCAGCTATTATCATAATGTGCATGGCGAAGTTGAATTGACCAACGCAGATCCGGCGATGAATGATTGGGAAGCGCGCCAGTTTTGGGATGCATGCGCCCGCATATCCGAGCGCGGTCTCGGTAATCGGGTGAGTACTCTTCGACGCGCTTCGTGATTTGCGCTCATGCCTAATTTCGGCTAGCTTTCGCTCGTGGGTCTCGCGGTTCTCGCAGACAGCTTTCACACCCTTTATTGGCCGGTTTCCGGCGTGGGGTTCTGGAGAATTACATGTCTATTCACGCGGCAGCCAAGCGCCTTACGGTTCCTCAACTTGTGGCGCGAAAAGGCGAAGAACCAATCGTTTGCCTGACATCTTATCACGCCCACACCGCTAAATTAATCGACCCGCATGTTGATCTTTTGCTCGTCGGGGACAGCCTCGGCATGGTGATGTATGGCATGGAGACAACGCTCGGCGTTACCCTCGAGATGATGATTGCCCATGGCGCCGCCGTTGTGCGTGGTTCGCAAAAAGCGCTGGTCGTGATTGACTTACCGTTCGGAACCTATGAAGAAAGCCCAGCGCATGCGTTTCACAATGCAGCGCGCGCCATTAAGGAAACCGGCGCGCAGGCCGTCAAGCTGGAAGGCGGCGTACGCATGGAGCCAACCGTAAGACATCTGACCGAGCGCGGCATTCCGGTTATGGGGCATATTGGCCTGACACCGCAAAACGTGAATATTATGGGCGGGTTCAAAACGCAAGGACGCACCCACGCTGAATGGCCGGAAATTGAGGAAGATGCGCGCGCGCTGGCCCGTGCTGGTGCTTTCGCCATTGTGCTGGAAGGTATCGCGGCTGAACTTGCTGACAAAATTTCTGCCGAGATTAGTGTGCCGACAATTGGCATCGGGGCGTCGCCGGGGTGCGACGGGCAGATCCTGGTGACTGAAGACATGTTGGGGTTATCGCCGAGTGTTCCGAAATTCGTTAAAGAGTTTGCAACGCTGGGAACGCAGATTGCCAATGCTGCGGAATCCTATGCACAGGAAGTGCGCGCAAGAAAATTTCCTGAGCAAAAGCATACCTATGCTATGAAAGCTGACGAAGAAAAGTAAAAGGCCGAATGAGGAGCACCCAGTGAGTGATATTTTTGCTGAAGTAGATGCCGAACTTCGCCGCGACAAGTGGCAATCCATGTGGGATCGATACGGCTTGCTGGTTATTGGCGGTGCAATTGCCATTGTTTTGATTGTAGCAATTATTGTCGGCTATCGGACCTATCAGACGTCTCAAAACGAGGCTGCATCTGTACGCTATGAAGAACTTCTGCAACAGCTTGGCGATGAAGAAAGCGCAGATGAAACGGCACTTTTCGGCGCTTTCGCTGAACAAGAAAATAATGGTTATGGCGTTTTGGCAGCCTTTAGCGCGGCGCGCGCATCGGCCGAGGCGGGCGATTATACGAACGCACTTACCGGCTTTGATGCGCTGGCAGCGCGCGGGGACCTTGCGCGCCCATTGCGCGATTATGCGCGCCTGCAAGCGGCAATCGTTTTGGTCAATCAAACAGCTAATGCCGACGATATCGCGGCGCGGCTGGCGCGTCTTATGGATGACGGCAATGCGTTCCGACCTATTGCGCGGGATATTCTCGCGCTAGCTTATTTCACCAAAGACGCCCCGCTAAAGGCGCGTGAGTTATATAGCCAGCAGCTCGCTGACCCGGATGCCACGCCGCTGAGTAAACAGCGGGCGCGTATTATGTTGAGCGAGGTTGAGGCCAAGCTGCGACCATCTCGGGCACCTGAATAGACATTCTAGAATTTGTGAGAGGCAAGAGCCGATGAATACCATGTTCAGCTATTTCAAAGCGCGTGTGCGCCCTATGGTGCCAGTGGTGGGGCTGGCATTTCTGCTGGCAGCGTGTGGGGATGATGAAAAGCCGAAACTGGCTGGCGAACGCATTTCTGTTTTGAGCTTTGAACGTGCATTGGCTGTTGACCCTCGCGTTGAACAGCAAGCCGTGGCCTTGCCGCCAGTTTTCAGAAATATGGAATGGCCCAACCCCGGCGGCTATGCAAGCCACGCCGCCTATCACCTTGAATTAGACGGTACGCAGGAGGGGTTTGAGGTTGACGCTGTATCGGGCAATACAAGCGATTTGCGTTTAAAAAGCCCGCCAGTTGTTGCCGAAGGCAAGGTTTTCGCGCTGGGTGCAGAACTGGACGTTGTTGCACTAGATGCGAGCACGGGCAAAAAGATCTGGCAGCGCTCAGTAATGAGTGATGATAAAAAACCGAACCCAAGTTTGACGCGGTTCATCGGATTTCGCGAACTCAGCGTTGATATTGAGGACGGATTTGGCGGTGGCATTGCCTATGATGATGGTCGGGTTTTTGTGACCACTGGCTTCGGCGAGATAAGGGCTCTGTCCGCTGAAACCGGCGAGGTGATCTGGCAGGTGAGTAATGCGGTGCCGTTTTCAAACGCGCCGACCATTCGCGGCGGGCGACTTTATGTCGTGTCGCGCGACAGCCGTCTGCAGGTGTTTTCAACACAGGATGGCAGTCGCTTGTGGGAGCATCTGGCGATTACAGAGCTGGCGACCGTTATCGGAGCGACCAGCCCGGCGGTAGATTCCCGCATGGTGGTTGCTGGCTTCAATTCTGGCGAAATTGTTGCGCTAAACAGCATTAATGGTCGCGTGGCTTGGACTGACAGTCTAACAAGTCGGTCGACCCAGATCACACCGCTATCCGAACTGAATGCGATTGTCGGCCGTCCGGTGATTGATGGCGACCGTGTTTTTGCAGTGTCGCATGGTGGCCGCATGGTCAGCATCGACATGCGGACGGGCGAGCGCATCTGGACGGCTGATATCGGGTCCATTGAAACGCCGTGGGTTTTGGGCGATTTTATTTTCGTTGTCACACTGGATGGACAGGTTGTCTGCCTGTCAAGCGGCCAGGGCCGCGTGCGGTGGGTCTCCCAGCTTCCAGCCTTTGAAGACCCCGATGACCGCGAAGGTCGCATTAATTGGACGGGGCCGATTTTGGCCAGCGGGAAAATTTATGTCGCTTCGTCAACCGGAGAGCTTCTGGCTCTTGATCCAGAAACTGGCGCAATCGAGACGCGCGTGGATCTGGATGAGCCGATCAATGTGCCGCCAGTGATCGCGGATGGCACGATTTATTTCCTTGCCGACGACGGTAGTTTGATCGCGCGTCGGTAACGACCACGGACGTAAAAGATAATGCAACCGTTTGTTCTGGCTATTGTTGGCCGGCCCAATGTAGGCAAATCCACACTGTTTAACCGGCTCGTAGGCCGACGGCTTGCTTTGGTTGATGACCAACCGGGTGTGACGCGTGACCGGCGTTTCGGTGATGCGCGGCTTGGTGATTTGCGCTTTCAGATCGTCGATACTGCCGGTTTTGAAGAGGGGCGTGCGGGTTCTTTGCAGGCGCGCATGCGCGAGCAGACCGAAGCCGCTATCGAAGAAGCTGATATGGTGTTGATGCTCACCGATGCGCGCGCTGGCCTGTTGCCAGAGGATGAGTTTTTTGCCCGGCTTTTGCGCAAAACCAATGCACCGGTCATTTTGGCGGCGAATAAATGCGAAGGACGCGCGGGCGAGCCTGGATATAACGAGGCATATAAACTTGGTCTTGGTACCCCGATCGCTTTGTCCGCGGAGCATGGGCAGGGAACAGATGAGCTGTATACCCAGTTGCGCGATGCAATTCAGGCGCACACGCAGGCCCAACAGGGCGATGACCCGCTTGATTTCGAAGACGAGGAAGACGCAGCTTTTGATCCCGAAACGCCTTTTGAAGATGACCCCGAGCGCCCCCTTCGGGTTGCGATTTTGGGGCGGCCTAATGCCGGCAAGTCCACCTTAATTAACCGGCTATTGGGAACTGACCGCCTTTTGACCGGCCCGGAGGCCGGCATTACGCGCGATAGCATTTCGGTAAATTGGATGTGGAACGGTGACGGCGCACCGAAGGGCGGTAGGCCGGTAACATTATGGGATACAGCCGGTATGCGCCGCAAAGCGCGCGTAACGGAAAAACTTGAGAAGCTGTCGGTTGCCGATGGTTTGCGGGCGGTACGCTTTGCCGAAGTTGTGGTGTTGTTGATCGATGCTACCAGCCCGTTCGACAAGCAGGATGTGCAGCTGGCCGATCTGGTGGAACGCGAGGGGCGTGCGCTTATTATCGGTATTAATAAATGGGATTTGAAGTTTGATCGGCAGGAAGTGCGTCAGACGGTTAGTGACACGCTGGTGCGGGCATTGCCCAAATTGCGCGGCGTTCCGGTTGTTATGCTGTCGGCTGAAACTGGCCATGGCGTCGATCGGCTAATGCCAGCCATTATCAAACAATATGCTATCTGGAATGCACGCATCGGCACGGCCAAGCTAAATAATTGGCTGAGCAATGTTATCGAGCGGCACCCGCCACCAGCCGACAAAGGCCGCCCGGTGCGCTTGCGATATATTACCCAAGCTAAGTCGCGCCCGCCAACATTCGTGACATTTTCAAGTCGCGGACACGCAGTACCCGAGAGCTATCAGCGCTATTTGGTCAACACCTTGCGAGAAACTTTTAGGCTGGACGGTGTGCCAGTTCGGATATTTGTCCGCAAAGGTAAAAACCCTTATCAGGACAAGTAGCGATTAAGGCGTAAATGGGATGATCTCGCCCGTGCGCGTTTCGTCCGGCGATAATAATTCGAGAAATAACGGCGCAACATCCGCGGGTGTTGCTAGCGTTTCAGGGTCTTCGCCCGGCATGGCTTGCGCGCGCATGGCGGTACGAACAGGGCCCGGCGACAAAAGGTTAACCCGCAATGCGTCATTTTCATGTTCATGTGCCCAGGTTTTCACCAGCGCATCCAGCGCTGCTTTTGACGTCGCATACGTCCCCCAAAAAGGCCGCGCTTTGCTGGCCGCGCCTGATGTGACAAAAACTGCGCGTGGGCTCTCGGCCTGCAGCAGTAGCGGTTCCATCGCACGAATAAGCCGCGCATTCGCTATCACATTAACACTGAGTGCTTTGTCAAACGCCTTGGGGTCAATATGGCTGACGGGCGTGATCGGGCCCAGATCGCCAGCATTGCCGACAAGTATATCAAGACGCCCCCAGCGTTCTGCCAGCGTAGCCCCCAGCCGATCAATTGCATCGCCATCGGTAATATCCATGGGCACGCCGGTGGCCTCCCCGCCATTTGCCATGATGTCGTCATATAGCGCTTCAAGCGCTCCTTGCGTGCGGCCTAGAAGCAGAACATGTGCACCGGCAAGCGCCAGCGCATGCGCGACGGCATATCCTAAGCCACGAGAGGCACCGGTGACGAGCGCCACGCGCCCCGAGAAATCAGATGTTGGCGTTGTCATGCGTTCGGCTAGCCCTGTTCGGCGAGCAGTGACAGCTGTTTGATCTGGCTGTCATCTTGCTGGTCTGTCAGGCCGGTCGGGTAGTCGCCAGTGAAACAATGATCGGTAAATTGCGGGCGTACCGGGTCTCGCCCTTTTTCATGCCCCATCGCTTTGTACAATCCGTCAACGGTGAGAAATGCAAGGCTATCCACGCCAATATACTCGCGCATTTCTTCCAATGAATGGTTCGCGGCAAGGAGTTGTTCTTGATTGGGCGTATCGATGCCATAAAAATCTGGGTGCTTGATTGGCGGCGCGGCAATCCGCATATGCACTTCCGTCGCGCCGGCTTCGCGCATCATCTGCACAATTTTAACCGACGTCGTACCGCGAACAATGGAATCGTCAATCAAAATGACCCGCTTCCCATCGACGTGAATGCGGTTTGCATTGTGTTTCAGCTTAACAGAAAAGGCGCGGATTGATTGTTGAGGTTCAATGAAGGTGCGCCCAACATAGTGGTTGCGGATGATGCCAAGCTCGAACGGGATGCTGGATTGTTCGGCATAGCCAATGGCCGCCGGTACGCCACTATCGGGAACGGGTATAACCACATCGGCGGGTACCGGATTTTCAAATGCGAGCTGGCGACCAAACGCCTTGCGGCAGTCATAAACGCTCTTGCCGCCGACCACGCTATCGGGCCGCGAGAAATAGATATATTCGAAAATGCAGGGACGCTCAGGCGCGGGCGGAAATGGCTTCACGCTTTCAATGCCGTCTTCGGTGATAATAACAATTTCGCCGTTCTCAACCTCGCGGACAAACTGCGCACCGATAATGTCAAACGCGCATGTTTCCGACGCCAGAATATAGTGCCCATCAAGCTGGCCCAGCACAAGCGGGCGAATGCCCAGCGGGTCGCGCGCGCCGATCAGTTTTTTGTTGGTCATGACGACCAGTGCATAAGCACCCTCGATTTGGAAAAGCGCATCGGTAAAACGTGACAGCGTGTTCACGCGGCTGGAGCGCGCCACAAGTTGCAAAATTGTTTCGGTGTCAGACGTTGATTGGAAGATAGCGCCGTCGCGCACGAGGGAATTACGTAAAGTCAGCGCATTGGTGAGGTTGCCATTATGGGCAACTGCAAAACCACCGCCCGACAGATCGGCAAATAGCGGTTGCACATTGCGCAAAATTGTTTCGCCCGTCGTCGAGTAGCGCACATGGCCGCAGGCCATATTGCCCTGCAAGCGGTCGAGAATACTGGCTTTGGTAAAGTGATCGCTCACCAGCCCAAGGCGACGCTCGGCGTGAAATTGTTTGCCGTCAAAAGAAACAATGCCGGCCGCTTCCTGACCGCGATGCTGCAAAGCGTGAAGCCCCAAGGCTGTTAATGCTGCAGCGTCTGGATGCCCGAACACGCCAAACACACCACACTCTTCGCGCAGCCTGTCGCCATAATATAGCGTATCGCCATAGGAATTGTGCGAATTCATCTGACACCTTCCGTATTGCGGATGAGACGCTCCATCAGGTCTCTGTCGTTTTGTTTATAGCCTGTGTCAGCTTGCGTGTCTTGTGGTTCCTTGAGGTTCGTATCACCCATACCCGGCGCAGCGGCATGAGGTGTGCCAGAAGCATTATTGGAAGCGCCATCAGATGTAGGGCCAGATTTTGGCATTAGGTCTGGCAACAATTTGGGTGCCAGTTGGTCAAAGCGCTGCTCGGGCATATTCATTAGCATGCCTTCAATATTGGTAATGTTTAGCGGCAACCGGTCCATCGGCACCACAGCAACCATAACCCGCGTGCCTGTCTGCAGAAGCGGCCTTACTTTTGCGTCGCGTATCCAGTCAGGATGGTCTTTTTCAGGCAATACTAGTACCACCACAAAATATGCCAGACACACGATGAACGCGCCGCGCAAGCCGCCAAACGCCACGCCAAGTGTACGGTCGAGCATGCCAATGCCGCTATCTTTGAGTTTCGATGAGATGAAGTTGCTGGCGAACGAAAACAGAATGAGGAACACCATAAACACCAGCAACAGCGCGCCTGCATTGACCACCCATTCGATATTGATATACGGCGCGAGAAACGGCTTGACGAGCGGCCCCAGAAAAAGCGCCGCATAGCTTGAAACAATCCAGCCTGTGATGGAGAGAATTTCCTTAACAAATCCGCGCAATAGTGACAGCGCAGCCGACACCAGAAGAACGGCAAAGACGACATAATCTAGGGCAAGTAATTCCATTAGCTAGACCCTATCATGAGTCGTTGTCTGATAGGTCCGTGGATACGCCGAGAGCCGCGATAAGCGCGCCGAGATCTTCAATTTCCTTTACCGGCATGGCTGCGGTGCCTGCCGAGGGTGCGAACGCCTTTTGAAAGCCTAGTTTCGCCGCTTCTTTCAGGCGCAACTCCGCCTGACTGACAGGGCGCACGGCACCCGAGAGGCTAATCTCGCCAAACACAACAGATTGGCGCGGTAGTGGCTTGCCGGACATCGATGATATTAGCGCCGCTGCAACGGCAAGGTCTGCCGCCGGTTCATTGATCCGCAGACCTCCGGCAACGTTCAAAAACACATCACGTCCGCCAAAGGCCATGCCGCAGCGTGCTTCCAGGACCGCCAGCACCATAGACAAGCGCGCACTGTCCCAGCCGACAATGGCGCGCCGCGGTGTCGCCAGCGATGATGGGGCCGCGAGCGCCTGAATTTCCACCAGAACAGGCCGCGTGCCCTCAATGCCTGCAAACACGGCTGCACCTGGCACATTTTCCTCACGCGCCTCTAGAAACAGGGCAGAGGGATTTTTTACTTCGGCAAGGCCTTCTTCGCGCATTTCGAACACGCCGATCTCATGGGCCGGGCCGAAACGATTTTTGATGGCGCGCAGAATACGAAACTGGTCGCCGCGATCGCCTTCGAAATAAACAACCGTATCGACCATATGCTCCAGCACGCGCGGCCCGGCAATTTGCCCGTCTTTCGTTACATGCCCTACCAAGATGACGGCGACGCCATTGGCTTTGGCGAAATGAATAAGCTCTTGTCCCGATACTCGCACTTGGCTGACTGTGCCCGGTGCCGCCTCAATAGCCGGCGACCACATGGTCTGAATGGAATCGATGATCACCATGCCAATATCACCAGTGCCCTCAAGCGTTTTGCGTATATCGGCAATATTTGTTTCGGCTGCCAGTTCGACGGGTGCATCGGTGAGCTTTAACCGCGCTGCGCGCATGCGTAATTGTGCAAGCGCTTCCTCACCCGAAATATAAACAGTGCGCAGGTTCTTGCGCGCAAGGCTGGCAGCCGCCTGCAAGAGCAGGGTTGATTTACCAATACCTGGGTCACCGCCTAGCAAAGTGGCCGAGCCAGCAACAAATCCGCCGCCCAATACGCGGTCGAGTTCGCTAATGCCGGACGTGAGGCGTGCGGGTTCGGCGTCCGAGCCGGTGAGGGAGGATAGCTCAACTTTGCGCCCCTTCTGCTGTTTCGCGCCGCGTCCAATCGGCGGGCGGTCACCAACAGGTTCTTCTGTCATGGAATTCCACGCGCCGCATGCCTCGCATTTGCCCGACCATTTGCCGCTTGATTCGCCGCAATTATTGCAAATGAATGTGCTTTTGCGTGCCACTAAGCACCTCCGCCAGCGGCGACATCCAATGTCTGCCCTTCCACTTCAATTGGGCCGTGCGCCAGCCCGTTGATGAACTGGTTGAGGAAGGGGTCGTCTGATTTTTCCAGTTCGCTCGTAGTTCCCTGCCAAATAATGCGCCCCTGATATAACAGCGCAGTTTTATCGGCGATCGCCCGCACGCTGGTCATGTCATGGGTGATGGTGAGCGTGGTCGCGCCCAGATCGCGAACGCAATCCCTAATCAGATGATTGATAACATCCGTCATGATAGGATCGAGGCCTGTTGTTGGTTCGTCAAAAAAAATAATATCGGGCTTTGAGGCAATGGCGCGGGCCAGGCCAACGCGTTTTTGCATGCCGCCAGAAAGCGATGAGGGTGAAAGGTCCAATAATTCGCTACCCAGACCAACCTGCGCAAGGCTCGCAGCCGCCACGTCGCGCGCCGCGTCCATTTCTAGGGTTTTATCTTGCAAGCCCCGAAACGCCACATTACGCCAGACGGGAAGGCTATCAAACAGTGCGCCGTTCTGGAACAACATGCCCATTTTCGCATCGATAGGTGCTCGCTCGGTACGCGATAAGCCGACCGTCTGCATGCCGTCAATATGGATCGTGCCAGCATCCGGGGTTAGCAGACCTAAAATGGATTTCAGCATGACCGATTTGCCACTTCCCGAGCCGCCAATCACAACCACCGATTGTCCTTTGGGGATGTCGAGGTCGACGCCCTTTAGCACCTCCTTGGTGCCAAAGGCTTTGGTGACGCCGGTGAGTGTGATCATGCCAGTCATGCAGAGAACAGGAGCGAGGTCATCAAATAATTTGCTGCCAAGATCAAAATAGAAGATGCGACAACGGCGTTTGTTGTCGCGCGACCCACGCCTTGTGCGCCGCCTTTACTGTTATAGCCGTGATAGCACCCCATGATTGCGATGATAAAGCCAAACACAGCCGCTTTGATCAGCCCGGAGGTGACATCATCAGGCTGCAGAAAGTTTACCGTCTGCTGCACGTAAATTGCGGCGTTGAAACCAAATGATTGTGTGCCGACAATGAAGCCGCCCAGCACGCCGATAATATCGGCTATTAGGGCCAGCACGGGCATGCATAAAGTCGCCGCAATCACACGCGGAGCTACCAGATATTTGAACGGGTCGGTTGATAAGGTGGTTAGCGCGTCGATTTGTTCGGTCACCCGCATGGTGCCGATTTCCGCTGCAATAGCCGCGCTCACGCGGCCCGCCACCATAAGCCCCCCCAACACCGGCCCCAATTCGCGGGTAATACCCAGCGCGACAATGCTTGAAACAATGGCTTCGGAATTAAACTGGTTCCCACCATAATAAATTTGTATGGCCAGCGCACCGCCGGTGAAAAATGAAGTGAGCGCAACCACCGGCAGTGAATAATAGCCGATGCGCATGATCTGCTGCCCGATCAGCCGCATATAGATGGGCGGCGTGACCAGTGCTTTGACGGCTTGGAAAATGAAGAGGGTTAACAGCCCTGTTTGACTGAAGAACCCGAGAAAAAACCGGCCTATGGTTGCGATCGCTTGCACATCGAACTCCGTATCATGACCCAAAAAGGTCAGTTGCCTGTGTATATGCGGTTATAGCGGCCTCCGAGCCCTGTGAGAAGCTCATACGACAATGTTTGTCCCTGTGTGGCGAGGCGATCGATCGGGTTGTTTGGGCCAAAAATCTCCACCATGTCTCCGGGCGACGCCATCTCATCGAGATCCGTCAAATCAACGGCTAATGTGTCCATGGATACGCGCCCAACGATAGGCACGTCGTGTCCATCAATCGCCACACGCACCAGCCCCGCGTCGCGACTACCAAGACTGCGCAGAACACCGTCGCCATATCCAAGTCCGACAATGCCAATTGTCATATCATGGGCCGCGGTAAAGGTCGCGCCATAGCCGACGGTATCGCCTTCTCCCAGTGTGCGGGTTTGCAGGATGGGCGCATCAAGCCGAACAACGCAACTAAGTGCTGTCGTATGGTTGGCATGTGGTGATCCACCGTAAAGACTAATGCCGATGCGGGTCATGTCGAAACAAAAATCAGCCCCCATCAACACGCCGCCGGAATTGGCAAGTGAGGCGGGGGCTGGAGGTAACAAGTCGCGCGCATATCGGAACTTTTCAAGTTGCGCGCGGTTCATTGGGTGTTCTGGGTTATCCGCGCAAGCCAAGTGGCTGGCGATCAGCGCCAGTGTCCAGCCATCAAAATGTGTCGGATCAGCGTGCAAGGCTAGAAGGTCAGTTTCATCAAGACCCAAGCGGTTGAAGCCAGTATCGACGAAAACGCATGCGGGATGGGCTTGTGTCGTACGGCAGAAGGTCTGCCATTCCGATATCTGGTCCAAACTGATTAGGCAGGGACGCAAAGCCGCAGCCGCGAAATCTGCGGCCGCGCCTGGAGGCAGGCCGTTCAGCACATAGATATCGGCATCGGGGGTAAGGGCACGTAAGGCGTGGCCTTCTTCTTCTTGCGCCACGAAAAACACGCGGGTGCCTGCATTTAATAATTCAGGCACGACATGGGCCAGCCCCAGACCATACGCGTCGGCTTTAACAACTGCCGCGGTTTCGGCTCCTGCCGATTTATCACGCATTGTCTGATAGTTTTCGCCCAGCGCACCAAGATCAACCGTCAACTGCGCCGCTCGTGTTGATCTGGCGCCACCCTTAGTCATAGCGCTCAGGTAAATGATCATCTTCGATGAGATCGGAGAAGCGCGTGAACCGGTCTTCAAAGGCCATTTTTGCCGTCCCAGTTGGGCCATGACGGTTTTTGCCGATAATTACCTCTGCCGTGCCGTCGACCAACGACATGCGCTCCTGCCAGCGGACAAACTCTTCTGTCCCCTCAACGGGTTTCTCGCGCAACAGATAATATGGCTCACGGTAAACAAACATAACGATATCCGCATCTTGCTCGATTGAGCCAGATTCGCGCAAGTCCGAGAGTAGCGGGCGCTTATCATCGCGCCCCTCGACCTGACGCGATAATTGCGACAGCGCCAGCACTGGCACATTCAGCTCTTTGGCCAGCGCCTTCAAGCCTTGCGTGATCTCGCTTACTTCCTGCACACGTCCGTCATTGCCGCGCAGGTTTGAGGCCCGCACCAATTGTAAATAGTCGACCACGATCAAGCCAAGGCCGCGTTGCCGCTTCAGCCGCCGCGCGCGTGCGGCAAGCGTGGCGATGGGGATTGCGCCGGTATGGTCAATAAATAGCGGCGCGTCGTTCAAGTCGCGGGCGGCGGCGACCAAACGCCCATATTCATCTTCGTGAATATCGCCTTTGCGAATATTCGACGACGAAACGCCTGATTGTTCGGCGAGCATCCGTGTTGCCAATTGTTCGGCGGACATTTCCAAAGAAAAGAAGCCAACGACGCCGCCGTCTCTCACTTTCACGCTGCCATCGGGCATTGTCTCAGTATTGCCGCTAACCTGTGCCTTCAAATAATCATGGGCGATGGAAAAGGCGACATTGGTGGCCAACGCTGTTTTACCCATCCCCGGGCGTCCGGCCAGAATGACCAGATCGCTTTCTTGAAACCCGCCCAGCATATCATCTAGATGCTTAAAGCCGGTCGATATACCGGAAAGATTGCCCTCGCGCTGATAGGCGCGTTCGGCCATTTCAATGGCACCCGCCAGCGATTCTTCAAACGCCATAAACCCCGAACTATGCGCACCTTTTTCTGCGATCTCGTATAGCGACTGCTCAGCCCGGTCGATCAATCCCGCCGGGTTTTGGTCAATCTCAGCCTCAAACGAGTCCGCGATCATTTCTTCTCCGACAACGATAAGCTCGCGCCGCACAGCCAAATCATAAATCGTGCGTCCATACTGGCGGGCATTCGCGATGGTTGTGGCGTTACTTGCGAGACGCGCCAGATATCCGGCACCGCCAAGTGTGGTTAACCCTTCATCATGATCGAGATAAGTTTTTAATGTTACCGGCGAGGCTAGATTGCCATTGTTGACCAGCTTGCTGATGGCCTCGAAGATGCGCGCATGAACGGGGTCGAAAAAATGTCGTGCCAGCAGAAAATCGGATATCTGCTCCATCGCATCATTATTGATAAGCAACGCACCCAACAACCCCTGCTCAGCCTCAATATTGTGGGGCAATTGCGGAGCATCGTTTTGGTTTGTCTGTGTTGCGATTTGGGCGATTGGCGTATCCATCGCAACAATCTAGTCAAGCGAAGAAGGTGGGGCGAGTCAAAAAAACAAAGGCCGCCCGAAAAAATCAGGCGGCCTGTTAAAAGCGGGGACAACTTCGCAATTATGCGGGTGTTTCGTCGCCGTCCTCGTCTTCTGGTTGTGCCTCTGCAGTTTCTGCTGGCATCGCTTCCGTCGCATCGGGGGCCGAATCATCTGCGGCGACCACGTCTTCAACTGCTTCAGTTGTAGCTTCTACCTCTGCCTCGGCTTCGCTCAACTCGACCTCAACGCCTTCTTCAAAGATTTCTTCTACATCGGGGTTAATTTCTTCCGCATCGGCCTGGTGCTCGGATGTAACATCTTCGCCAGCGGCTTGGCGCTCGGCTTCTTCCTCGGTACGGGCCACGTTAACAATCACAGTGCTTGTCACTTCGGGATGCAACATCACGCTGACTTTGTGCAGGCCGAGGTTTTTGATCGGTATTTCCAGCGTAATCTGGTTTTTCTCGACGCTAAAGCCTTCATCGGACAACTGGCTGGCAATATCGCGTGTCGTTACCGAGCCATAAAGTTGGCCGGTATCGCCTGACTGCCGGATAATAACGAAAGTTTTATCGTTCAGCTTGGTGTTAACGGCTTCAGCGTCGTTTTTACGATCGAGATTACGGGCTTCAAGTTGTGCACGCTCGCTTTCGAAGCGTTCAAGATTTGCCTTGTTCGCGCGGAGGGCTTTGCCTTGCGGTAGCAAGAAATTACGCGCGTAGCCGTCTTTGACATTTACGACATCGCCCATTTGCCCAAGCTTTGAGATGCGCTCTAGTAGTACGATCTGCATCAACTGTTCTCCTCATCGTCATCCGATTTTGGCGGCGCCTGCGGAGGCTTTGGTTCGCGTGGTGCGGAACGCCGCAGATTAAGCCGCGACTCCAATAAACCCAGCAGGCTGATCGGCAAGATCACCCAGGCCACTACAAAAATCAGGAAATAAAGCCCTGCCAGAAACCAGACACGGCCACTCCAGTCGCGGGAAATAGCATGAATAACCGCTAAACCCAATAGAAAATATGCACCGGTTAAAATCGCAGCAAACACAGCCAAAAGCGTGCTCACCCAACCAGCCGTGACCCATGTGCCAAGTAGAGTAATGACAAGCGCAAAATCAAACCAAACCGGCATGGCGAGGCGGTCATGTGTTTCTGCGGGTCGCAGATTAGTGCCGGTATATTGCGCCAGCATCTGCGCTGATTGCAGCGTGCCCAGCAAAATAAGCGGCCAGCTGGCGAACCCCGTTATCAAAATAATATTGGCAACACCAAGCAGGTCGGTATCGGGACCGTAAACAGTGCGAATTAATGCCGCTATTTGCGGGGCTTGCTGGAGGCTTTGGGCGAAAACGCCCGGCAGTCCTTGATCGGCGCCGATATTTGCTAGAAAAACGACGCTAGCCAGCGCCGCACTGATGATAACGGCCTGCACAATAATCAGGGCGCTCGGGAAAAATTCATATGCACCATCAGAATCGGGACGGCGCGATAATAGTGCCAGCCGGATGAGCCATAAAATCGGAACGCCAAAGCTGATAACGAAACTTAGGCTCGTTCCAAACCCAGCAAGCACGCCGAGCAAGGCAGATGCCAGTGCCGCAGTTACGGCGGCGGCAGTGAGACCCAAGGTTAATCCGATATAGGCGACCGGCAACGCTGCAAATGGCAGTGTAACGATAGCCGCAAGCAGACCGCAGGTTATAATGGCGGCAAAACAAACTCTTAATGCCATGGCGTGTGTCATAGGACTATCCCGCCTCGAGTCGTTGCGAGGTCCACCATGGGCCTATTGATCGATGGCGTAAGGCATCAGCGCCAGATAGCGCGCGCGTTTGATAGCCCGCGCCAGTTCGCGTTGCTTTTTCGCAGAAACAGCAGTGATACGGCGTGGCACAATTTTGCCTCGCTCTGACACATAGCGCTGCAATAAGCGTGTGTCTTTGTAATCGATGACCGGCGCATTCGCCCCTGAAAACGGGCATGACTTGCGGCGGCGACCAAAAGGGCGGCGTCCCTGGCTCATGTGCGGCTCTCCTCGGCTGAGTTGCTATCGCGGCGTGGGCGGCGATCGTCACGGTTTTTGTTACGCAGCTGAACAGATTCTTCAACTTCGTGTTCGTCTACCCGCAGGGTCATAAAGCGGATAATGTCATCATTCAGGCTGATGCGGCGTTCCATTTCGGAAATTGCCCCATGTTCGGCATCAATATTCAGCAAGGAATAATGCCCTTTGCGGTTTTTCTTCACCCGATAGGCCAGCGATTTGATGCCCCAATATTCCTGTTTGGTGATTTTGCCGCCATTTTCTTCAAGCACAGCCGTGATCATGTCGGTCAGACCTTCGACCTGCTGGGACGAAATATCCTGACGCGCGATGAAAATATGCTCGTATAGAGCCATAACCTCTCTCCTTCGTCTGCTTCGGCGCCGAGCCCCTAGCGAGCCCGGAGAGGCCCACAAGTAACGCGAGAGCGGAGACACGGGATCCCGGTAAAACCTGCCCACCACCATGGCGGACGATCCGTTCAGCCCCCAGCCGAAATTCAATAATCAGCGATGTACACCGATAACAAATGCTTGGCAAGCCCGAATTCCGGCTGTAAAGACTGGGGTTAGCATGGTGCATTAGGCCATATTAGGCCTGCACCTATGACCGGGAGGGTTGGCATGGCGCGCGTATTTGTTTTTCCAGGGCAGGGCAGTCAGGCGGTTGGCATGGGGCGGGCGTTGGTAGAGGAATTTGCCGAAGCGCGTGCCGTGTTTGCGGCTGTCGACGACGCGCTCGACCAAAAGCTGTCGCATCTCATGTGGGAAGGGCCGGAAAGCGAGCTGACACTCACCGAAAATGCTCAACCCGCGCTGATGGCGGTTTCGGTCGCCGTTATGCGGGTTTTGGAAGCAAATGGCGTAGATTTGGTAAAAAACGCTGCTTATGTCGCTGGACATAGCCTTGGCGAATACTCAGCTTTGACAAGCGCGGGCGCCTTGGACTTGGCGGATACGGCGCGCTTGTTGAAATTGCGTGGACAAGCGATGCAACGCGCGGTGCCTGTGGGCGTTGGGGCTATGGCGGCACTTTTGGGCCTCGAATTTGAGACCGTGGTGGAAGTTGCGGCTGAAGCTGGAAAAGGCGATGAAATTTGCGCCGCTGCTAACGATAATGCGGTGGGGCAGGTGGTAGTGTCGGGCCATGCGGCGGCTGTGGCGCGGGCGATTGATCTGGCAAAAGCGCGCGGTGCTAAACGTGCCATGGAGTTGCCGGTTAGCGCACCGTTTCATTGCGCTTTAATGCAACCAGCCGCAGATGAAATGCAAGAAGCACTAAGCGCGGCGAAAATATCGCCACCGGTCGTGCCGGTGGTCGCCAATGTGTGCGCCACGCCGGTTGCAGATCCAGAAGATATTCGGCGTTTACTGGTTGAGCAGGTGACGGCGAGCGTACGGTGGCGCGAATCAATGATCTGGCTGGCTGATAATGACGCAGGCGAGCTGGTTGAACTGGGTAGCGGCAAAGTGCTGACAACGATGGCGCGCCGGATTGATGCGCGTCTGAGTGCGACAGCGCTATCGACACCGGATGAGATACGGGCGTTTCTGGAAGAAAAATAGGGAGAAGACCATGTTCGATCTAAGTGGAAAAACAGCGTTAATAACTGGCGCATCGGGCGGTATTGGCCGCGATATTGCGCGCCAGCTGCATGCCGCAGGCGCGCGCGTTGGCCTTGCGGGAACGCGCGAAAATGTGTTGCAGGAACTTGCCGCTGAACTGGGCGACGGGGCGGACGTTTTGGTCGCCGATCTGTCATCATCCGATGGCGCGGGCGCGTTGGCCGCAGCAGCCGAAGAGACACTCGGTGGGTTGGATATTCTGGTTAATAATGCTGGCATTACGCGCGATAATCTTGCCTTGCGGCTGAAAGACGAAGACTGGGATGCTGTCTTGTCCGTCAATCTCACAGCTGGTTTCCAACTGATACGTGCGGCCCTTCGAGGCATGATGAAACGCCGCCATGGGCGTATTATAGGCATTACCTCCGTGGTTGGCACGACCGGCAATGCGGGGCAGGCAAATTACGCCGCATCGAAAGCCGGCATGATCGGCATGAGCAAATCGCTGGCGCAGGAAGTGGCTAGCCGCGGCATCACGGTAAATTGTGTTGCGCCCGGCTTCATCGAGACGCCCATGACCGATGCATTGCCTGAAGCTCAACGTGAGAGCTTGGCGACGGCCATTCCCGCGGGTCGGCTGGGGGCAGGGGATGATATTGCCGCGGCGGTGATTTATCTTGCCAGCGATGAAGCTGCATATGTAACCGGCCAAACGCTGCATGTGAACGGCGGCATGGCGATGATTTAATTCATCACAATTTCCATGTAGCTGGGTGCTGGACAACTTTTTTAAAGGGTGATAGTTAGCCTGCAAGTATGATAAACATGCTTTGCAACTGTTTTGAACAAGCTGTCTGAGAAATGGGTAGCGCGCATTATCGAGGAACTAATCATGAGCGAAATTGCTGAACGTGTAAAAAAAATTGTTGTCGAGAACCTTGGTGTTGAAGCTGATAACGTCAGTGAATCTGCGAGCTTCATCGACGATTTGGGTGCAGACAGCTTGGACACTGTTGAGTTGGTCATGGCCTTTGAAGAAGAATTCGGTATCGAAATTCCGGATGACGCGGCCGAAACAATTCTGACTGTTGCAGACGCCGTAAAATTTATCGAACAAGCCTCCTAAGCAGGGCTGGGCCGGGCAACCATGAGACGTGTTGTTGTTACCGGAATTGGGTCGGTTAATCCGCTTGGCCCCGACGCTGAAACAAGCTGGCGCAATCTGCTAGCCGGTCAGTCGGGTGCCGACACCATCAAAAAATTCCAAACGGATGATTTGCCGTGTCGTATAGCTTGTCCAGTTGTGCGCGGCGAAGATGCGTTTAACGCTGATCTGTTTATGGCGCCAAAAGAACAAAAGCGCGTCGACCATTTCATTACATTCGCGATTGCTGGCGCTGACATGGCGCTGGCAGATTCTGGTTTCGTTGCAGAAACGGAAGAACAGAAAGAGCGCACAGGCGTGATGATCGGGGCAGGCATTGGCGGCCTTGAGGGAATTGAAGCAGGCACGATAACGCTCACCGAGCGCGGACCACGGCGTTTAAGCCCATTTTTTATTCCCGGATCGCTGATCAATCTTGCCGGCGGTCAGGTATCCATCAAGCACGGTCTTAAGGGACCAAATCACGCGGTCGTGACAGCGTGTTCTACTGGCGCGCATGCCATTGGTGATGCGGCGCGCATTATCATGTGGGACGATGCCGATGTCATGGTCGCGGGCGGAACTGAAAGCGCCATTACGCGTTTGGGCATTGCTGGCTTTGCCGCGTGCCGCGCGCTATCGACCGGGTTTAACGACCGGCCACAAGATGCCTCGCGTCCATATGACAAAGATCGCGACGGATTTGTTATGGGCGAGGGTTCTGGCATTTTAGTACTCGAAGAGCTTGAGCACGCTAAAGCACGCGGCGCTAAAATATATGCCGAGATTGTTGGTTATGGCATGTCGGGCGATGCGTACCACATCACCTCACCGGCAGAAGATGGGTCGGGGGGCTTTCGGGCAATGCAGGCTGCCTTGAAACGCTCAGGCCTCGCGCCTGAAGATATCAGCTATATCAACGCGCACGGTACCTCGACGCCGGTGGGCGATGAGATTGAATTGCGTGCCGTTGAAAAATTATTTGGTGGAGCCTCCGACGGCCTTGCCATGTCGTCCACAAAATCGGCGATCGGTCATTTGCTGGGGGCTGCGGGTGCGGTCGAGTCTATTTTCGCGATCCTTGCCATTCGCGATAATATGCTTCCACCGACGCTGAACCTCGAAAACCCGTCCGTTGATACGGGGATTAATCTGGTGCCAAAAACGGCGCAGGAGAAGAATGTAACGGCTGTCTTGTCGAATAGTTTCGGCTTTGGCGGCACCAACGCGTCGTTGGTGTTTAAGTCTTACGAGTAAGCGCCGCGTGTCGCGTATTTTTAAAACCTTAAAATTTCTGTATGGACCGATTGGCCGCGTGATTGTCGGCCTGCCGGTGCTCGCGAGTATTTTCATTATGGGTGCGGGATGGGGGCTTCTGGTTATGCCCGGCCCGCATGAAGCGCCGCGGCAGATAAATATCGCGCGTGGCCAGTCGCTTGCAGGTATCACGCGCGATCTGGCTGCGATAGGCGCTGTACGCAGCGCCGTGGTGTTTTCCTTTTATACGCGTCTCGCCGGGCCGGTGCAGGCGGGTGAGTTCTACCTGCCGGCGGGTGCCAGTATGCGCGATATATCGCGCATTTTGCGCAGCGGCAATGTCGTCATGCATGCGATCACAGTGCCGGAAGGCCTGACCAGTGAGCAGGTAGTTGGGTTATTAATGGCTGAAACGGTTCTGGATGGTACCCCCATTATTCCTGAGGAGGGGAGCCTGCTGCCGGAAACCTATTATGTGCCGCGCGGGATGGCGCGTGATGTTCTATTGACGAAAATGCAGGCGGCACAAGATAAGGTGTTGAGCGAATTATGGGCCGGGCGACAGTCGGGCCTACCTGTCAAAACCTCTGAAGAAGCCGTTATTCTGGCGTCGATCGTCGAACGAGAAACCGGACAGGACGCCGAACGGGGGCCAGTCGCTGCGGTTTTCATTAACCGGTTGCGCAAACGTATGCGGTTGCAATCTGATCCGACGATTATTTACGGCATTGTTGGTGGCAAGGGCGGGCTGGGTCGGCCAATACGCCTGAGCGAAATTAACAAGCCGACGCCTTACAACACCTATCACATATACGGATTACCCCCGACGCCTATTGCCAATCCTGGACGTGCGGCGCTGGCCGCCGTGCTTAATCCGCCTCAAACATCGGCGCTTTATTTTGTTGCTGACGGCTCGGGTGGGCATGTTTTTTCTGACACGCTCACGGGGCACAATAAAAATGTACGCAAGTGGCGCAAATTGCAGAAACAGCGCCGCCAATAATTCGCTATAATGGGGCCGACTCACGGAGAGACCTCATGTCCAACATCATACGCCGCGGTTTGATGCTCGTGCTTTCCTCGCCTTCGGGTGCTGGGAAAACAACCCTGTCGCGCGGGCTTCTGGCCGATGATGACGGGGTGGACATGTCAGTGTCACTCACTACGCGCCCCCCACGCCCGGGCGAGGTGGAGGGTCAGGATTATTATTTTGTCGACCGCCAACGCTTTGGCGAGATGCGCAATCGATCGGAATTGCTGGAGCACGCCAAGGTTTTTGATAATTATTACGGTACACCGCGCGCGCCCGTCGAAGCGGCGTTATCAGCTGGTCGCGATGTTTTGTTCGATATTGACTGGCAGGGAACACAGCAATTACAGGAGGCCGCGGCGGATGATCTCGTTCGTGTTTTTATTTTGCCGCCAACTGCTGCCGAGCTTGAGAGGCGGTTGAAAACGCGCGCGCAAGACAGCGCCGACGTGGTGGCAGGGCGCATGGCGAAGGCATCAGACGAAATAAGCCATTACGCCGAATATGAGTATATTGTGGTTAATCATGATGCCGCCGAAAGTCTCGTGCAAATCAAAGCCATCTTGACAGCCGAACGTCTAAAGCGTGCGCGACAAACCGGATTGTCAGATTTTGTTCACGGCCTGCGTGAGGCACTTTAATTATTCATTTGTCAGTACAACTCGCCCGATAATCCGGCCTTCGCGCAGGTCGTCCAGTGTATCGCTGGCGGCGCTCATGTCACGGAATTCGATCGGGATTGGATTAATGTTGCCAGCTTTTACGATCTCCAGCATTTCTTTTGTGTCCGCCAGTGACCCGGTCATCGAACCACCAATCGAGATGGCGCGGAACGGGAAAAATGGAATCGGCATGGAAAATGCCCCGCCAAACAGACCAACAATTTTAACCTCTCCCCCGCGGCGTAATGCGCCGCTGGCAAAGTTCAACGAGCCTTCCGCACCAACGAAATCAACCGCCGCAGGGACACCGCCATTGGTGTCAGCCAACAGTTGTTTGGCGGCCTTTTCGTCTTTCGGGTTGTAGGCAGCAGCGGCACCAGCGCCCATGGCAGCTTGCAGCTTGTTCTCGTCAAGGTCAGCAACAAGGGGCGGCGTATCGAACATTTGTAGAGCAAATTGAAGTGCCATCATGCCGACTCCGCCAAGGCCGACGATCAGAATTTGGTCATCGCTTGCGACGGGCTTTAGGTGTTTTAGCGCGCTGTAAGCTGTGATGCCCGAGCACATATAGGTGCTGGCCAAACCGGGGTCGATGGCGCCAGCGTCTAGGCAATACGCCTCATCAGGCACAAGGCAGTGCGAAGAAAAACCGCCGGGTAAATTGACGCCCAGCGCGCGGCCATTGCAATAATGCTCTTCGCCGCGATCGCATGATGGGCAATCGCCGCAGCCAATCCACGGATAAACTACTGTGCGGGCACCAACCTCGATATTTTTAACATCGGGACCGATGGCAATAACCGTGCCTTCGATTTCATGGCCGAGGGTAAATGGGGTTTGGCGCGCGCCGCGAACGTCAAGTTTCTGGCCACCGCCCATGTCGAAATGCCCGTCGTGAAAATGCACATCCGAATGGCATACCCCGCAATGGGTAATTTCCACGAGCACTTCGCAACCCGAAGGTGTGGGCGTTTGGGTTTCAACTGGCTCTAATGGCTGGCCATAATCTGTAATTGACTGACTTTTCATCACTCCCCCCGTTTTTGCCGGTCCTGTTCGGCAATCAGCCGGGCCAGCGTGCAAAATTCCTCTATGTCTAGCTGCTCGGCACGGCGCGTTTCGGTTATGCCAGCGTCCGCCAGAAGATCACTTGGTGACGAGCATATCTTTTTCAGGCTGGCGCGCAACATTTTCCGTCGCTGTCCGAAGGCCGCCGCTGTCAGGCGCGACAAGGTTTTCAGATCTGCCAGCGCGCGCGGTTGTTCGCGTGGTGTGAGGTGGACAATGCTTGAGGTCACGTTTGGTGGCGGTACAAAAACCTGCCGGTCGACATCAAACATGATCCGTGCCTCGCAGAGCCAGCCTACCAGAATGGAAAGGCGGCCATAAGCCTCTGTGCCGGGGTCTGCAGCAATGCGTTGGGCAACTTCTTTTTGGAACATCAGCGTCATCGACAAAAATCGCGGCGACCAAATGCCCGCATGCCAACTGCCTTCGAGCCATCGGGTAAGGAGGGGCGTCGCAATATTATAGGGCAGGTTGGAAACGATTCGGTAAGGGTGTGGCGTCAGATCATCGGGCGACAGATCCAGCGCATCAGCATGCACTATTTCGAGGCGCTCAGGGTAAGCCGATTTGATATCTTCCAATACGGGAAGAAATCTAGCATCAGCCTCAATGACGACGACCTTGCGCGCTCCACTCATCAGCAGGCCCCGTGTCAAACCACCCGGGCCCGGCCCAATTTCGATAACATCGCAATCAGACAGCGCACCCGCCGTGCGAGCAATGCGTTGGGTCAGGTTCAGATCGAGAATGAAGTTCTGACCGAACCGCCGATCTGCCCGCAATCCATGGGCAGCGATGACATCACGCAGAGGCGGTAGGCCGTCATCCGGCATACGCGCCTCAACGATACTCCACCACGGCGTCACGCCGCAGATCGCGCAGGTGTCGTCGGGCGTTCATAGAAAGACGCTGGGAAAAAATATTGTCGCCAATGTCGCGTCGCGACACTTGCACGCCAAGGTCGTCTTTGCGGTCGCACACGATATGAACATTCGTTCCATCTGATGTTGTTTGTGCCGATGAAACTTGGCCCGCTTCAAGGTTTGCAATCGCGTTGCGCATTGGTCCGGGCAGTTCAGACAGCGCTTTCAAGCCACTACGTGATGACGTGGCATCTAGGCTTTCAGCCGTTTTAACAGCCGCTTTGCAGGTTTTAAAACCTTTGATAAATCCGGTAATGTCCTCCGTATTGGCATCGTCAGCAAAAGCAATTGTTAGCACATCAAACTGGTTCTTGAGCCGGTTAGCCGAGCGACCTTCCTCGCGGTTTTGCAGCAGCAAAATGTAATAGCCGGCATTGGTCGGGATCGGCGTTGATATTTGTCCCGGCTCCATTTGTTGCAAAACATTGCCCAGTGCTGGGTCAAGCTGATCGAGCGTCACCCAGCCGAGCCGCCCGCCGCGCGTGGCCGATGGCGACACACTAAATTGTCGCGCAACAGCTGCAAAATCGACACCACTTCGAAGCTGGGTCACAATTTCCTGCGAAATACGTGCCACGCGCTGCTGGTCGGTTAGCGAATCGGCATTGAGCAGAATTTCGCCAACCAGAAACCTGGGTTGTTCGATGGCGCGGAGAACTTTCAGATATTGCTCCTCGATCTCATCATCGCCGACGCGCACGCGGCCCCCAAAACTGCGTTGAATAAACTGTTTCCATGCAAGGTCCGCTTCGATTTGCGACGTCAGCGTGCGCTCTTTGATGCCTTGGGTCTTCAAAAAATCCGTGATGCTGTCTTGCGAGGTTTTGAAGTTATCCGATAGCCGGTCGATTTCGCGATCGATTTCTTCCTGCTCGATGAAAATATCTACGCGGCGAGCCTCCTGCAATTGCAGTTTCTCATCAACCAGTTCGCGCAGTGCTTGCTCGCGCAATCTTTCGACGGTTTCACGCGAGCGGACAATGCCGGAGGATACAAAATAAAGTTCAACGCGTTGGTCGACATCATAGAGCGAGATCACTTCGTCATTAACGATGGCTGCAATGCCCTCAACTTCGCGCGCCTCGACCTCACGCGCTTGGAGTTCTGGCGCGCCTAATTGCACGAGCAATGGCAGTGCCATGAGCACGAAAAGAACGCGGAATTGCTTAGGAACAGGAAGGGTATTCGGCGGAATTTGCATGAGTTGGATTTAGCACAAAATATGATTTTACCCTAGCGGATTTGAAACTGGACACCTGACAAATTTAATTTTACGTTTCGGGGGCAAATCCATTAATTTTCAGGAGCTGATAATGCCATTTTCCATCGCTTTCGCGAATTTGAAACTACCACAAAAAGGTACCGTTATTCTAGCGACGCAAAAGGGCGGAAAACTTGGCAAGCTCGGCCTTGAGCTGGATAAGAAGACAGGCGGCGCGTTGACGCGGGCTATTAAGGCAAGCAAATTTGAGGGCAGCGCAGGCAGTGTTATGGAGCTGCTCGCACCGGCGGGCACCCAGCTTGATCGCATCGTTCTAGCTGGCGTCGGTGAGGCATCAAAATTGACCGCGCCGGATCTGGAGAAATTTGGCGGTACGATATTGGGCGCTGTTGAAAAAGCTGCTGGCGCGCTGACATTGATCGTCGAGGATTTATCGGGCTGCAAATATAAATCGGGAGAAATTGCGGCGCGTGCTGGTGTTGGCATGTGCTTGCGTGCCTATAGTTTTGACCGCTACAAGACCAAGAACAAACCTGGAAAAAAGGCCACCAAAATGACTATCGCCACGGGCGACGCGGCCAGCGCGCGCAAAGGCTTTGCCGAACTGGAGGCCATTGCGCAAGGCACATTGCTGGCGCGCGATTTGGTGAACGAACCATCGAATATTCTCACACCGCCTGAATTTGCTAAGCGCGCCAAACAGCTGACAAAGCTGGGCGTAAAGGTCGAGGTGTTGTCCGAAGCTCAGATGAAAAAACTGGGCATGGGCTCCTTGCTAGGCGTCGGGCTTGGCAGTGAACACCCCAGCCAGTTGGTCGTCATGCAATGGCAGGGCGCAGCGAAAACCAAAAAGCCACTGGCGTTTGTGGGCAAGGGTGTCTGTTTTGATACTGGCGGTATCTCGATCAAACCATCGGCTGGTATGGAAGACATGAAGGGCGATATGGGCGGGGCCGCAGCCGTAACTGGGCTGATGCACACGCTGGCAACGCGTAAGGCCAAGGTTAATGTGGTTGGAGTTATCGGGCTGGTTGAAAATATGCCGGATGGCAAAGCCCAGCGACCGGGGGACATTGTAACCTCGATGTCGGGCCAAACGATCGAAGTGTTGAACACGGATGCAGAAGGTCGGCTCGTGCTGGCGGATGCCATGTGGTACACGCAAGATCGGTTCAAACCAAGCTTCATGATTGACTTGGCGACGTTGACGGGGGCCATCCTAGTGGCGCTGGGGCAGGAATATGCCGGCATGTTCTCAAATGACGACAAGCTGGCAAAACAGTTGACGGATATCGGCAATCTGGAAGGCGAAAAAGTCTGGCGGATGCCAATTTGCGAGAAATTCGACAAAATGATCGATACTCCAAATGCCGATATGAAAAATATTGGCGGGCGGTATGCCGGTTCCAGCACGGCGGCCCAGTTCCTCCAGCGTTTTGCCAATAATGTGCCGTGGGTGCATTTGGATATTGCTGGCACGGCCATGGGCTCGCCGAAAACGGCGATCAGCAAAAGCTGGGCTAGCGGCTACGGTGTGCGCTTGCTCGACCGACTGGTCAAAGAATATTACGAATAAGCATGGCCGATATCCTGTTCTATCATCTGGAGCGCCAGACGCTTGAACAGGTTCTCCCGCGTCTGGTGCAGGCGTCGCGCGCGCGCAACTGGCGTGTTGTCGTCAAAGCCGGATCACCGGAACGCGTGCAAGCACTGAACATGCATCTATGGACGTGGCAGGATGATGTTTTCTTGCCCCATGCGGCGGCGGGAGACGCACGGTTTTCGCCATTTGCCGCGGACCAACCCATATGGCTTACCGATACTGATGACGTGCCAAACGATGCGCAGGTGTTGATGCTAGTCGATGGCGCGCGGCACGAAAACTTGTCGGAATTTGAAAGATGTGTGTTCATTTTCGATGGTAATGACGAGATCGCTCTAGCAACGGCCCGCGCCGATTGGACACGGTTGAAAGCCGATGGATTTGAATTGACCTACTGGCAGCAATCGCCGGAAGGCAAGTGGGAAAATCGCGGTTAGTCCCTATGCTTGCTCTTCGACGGTCGGCACCGTATAAGGCGGAAAGTTTCGCTAATAATTGAGGAATCATTCAATGGCTATTGAACGCACTTTTTCCATCATCAAACCTGATGCCACTGCACGCAATCTGACCGGCAAAATCGTTGCGCGCTTTGAAGATGCCGGTTTGCGCATTGTCGCTTCCAAGCGCATTCATATGACCCGCGAACAGGCCGAAGGGTTTTACGGTGTTCACAAAGAACGTCCGTTTTTCAATGATCTTGTGTCCTTCATGATCTCAGGGCCGGTCGTTGTTCAGGTTCTGGAAGGCGATGACGCCATTGCCCGCAATCGCGAAATTATGGGTGCAACCAACCCAGCTGATGCGGCTGACGGCACCATCCGTAAAGACTTTGCGGAAAGCATTGAGGCAAATTCTGTCCACGGATCCGATGCGCCGGAAACCGCTGCCGAAGAGATTAAGTTTTTCTTCACAGACGCCGAAATCGTTGGTTAGTTGGCGGGTATATTTGCCGTTTAGCTGTCTCTTTTAGGGCTGCTGGCTAGCGAGTTTCTCCAAAACGATATCTAATGCTTCGGGATACGCGACATGCTCTTGCGCCAGGACGCGCGTGGCGAGCGTGTCGGGTGTGTCGTCGGCGTGCACAGGTACGTGTTTTTGCACAATCACTGGCCCGTCATCCATTTCTGCGCGCATGTAATGCACCGAGCACCCATGTTGTTTTGCGCCATCATCAAGCGCCCGCTTGTGGGTGTTGAGGCCTTTATAGGCAGGCAAGAGTGAGGGGTGAATGTTGATTATACGGTTGTGCCAATGCGTTACAAATTCGGGCGTTAGCAGGCGCATGAATCCTGCAGCACAGATGAGGTCAATGCGCGCCGAGGCCAACGCTTTCTGCATGTCGGCTTCAAAATCTTCGCGCGTATCATAGGCCTTGTGGTCGATTACGGCGCAGGGAATGTTTGCACGCGTGCAAACCCCGATGCCACCAGCTTCAGGGCGGTTGGAAACACCCAGAACAAATTGGCCCGGGACGTCCGGTTTTGCCAAATGTTGCGCCAGCGTTTCCATATTGCTGCCGCGGCCGGAAAACAGAATGGCAACCCGAACCGGTTTGCTCATGGCCTGATATACCCCGTAAAACTAACCTGTGCGTCTCCGGCATGTTTGAGATACCCGATGCGAAACACCGTTTCACCGGTGCCTGTGAGGTGTGTCGCAACCGCGTCGGCGCTATCGGCGGCGATTACGGCGATCATGCCAATGCCGCAATTAAACGTCCGCAACAGCTCATAGTCTTCAATGCCCCCCGTTTCTTGCAGCCAATTAAATACGGGCGGAAGCTGCCAGCTATCAAGATCAATATGGGCAGCGCAGCCATCAGGCAAAATACGCGGTAGGTTTTCTTGAAAGCCGCCACCGGTAACATGCACCAGTCCCTTGATGCCACCGATTGTGCGCAGCGTCTCCAGAACAGGTTTTACATAAATCCGCGTCGGCGTGAGCATCGCTTCGCCTAGAGTGTCGCCTGCGCTGAACGGGCTGTCGGCGTCCCATTGCAGGCCGGTCTGCTCCACAATTTTGCGTACAAGTGAAAAGCCGTTGGAGTGAAGTCCATTAGAAGCAAGCCCCAGCAACACATCGCCTGGTCCGATACTCGGCGCGGGCATTATTTGCGTGCGCTCGACCGCGCCAACTGAAAAGCCAGCTAGGTCATAATCCTTGGGCGCATAAAGGCCCGGCATTTCGGCTGTTTCGCCGCCGATCAATGCGCAACCGGCTTGCGTGCAGCCTTCGGATATACCGGCAATGACGTCACGCGCGCGCGCCACATCAAGCGTCGAGGTCGCAAAATAGTCGAGGAAAAATAGCGGCTCTGCGCCTTGCACAATAAGGTCATTGACGCACATAGCGACAAGATCAACACCCACCGTGTCGTGCTTATCGACGTCGATGGCAATCTTTAATTTCGTGCCGACACCATCATTGGCTGCCACGAGCACAGGGTCTTTAAAATTGCAGGCGGCAAGATCGAAAAGGCCACCAAACCCACCGAGATCGCCATCCGCACCTGTGCGGCGCGTAGCTTTGGCGAGCGGCGCAATAGCCCTAACCAGCGCATTACCCGCTTCAATATCAACGCCAGCTTGTGCGTATGTCAGTGCGTTTTTTTGCGCGTTTGGTGCGTCTTTCCTGTCTGCCATCTCTCTGCGGTGTCTTTCTGATGTCTTTCTGATCTGTCAGTGCGGTTTTCTCCGCGTTGGAATCAGCCTTGTGCCGCTAATATAGCGCGCCGACGCGCTAAAGTATCGTTCCTACTTCAGGTCAGCCTTGTTGCGAGGTTGGAAGTTGTTTTTACAGCATGTGTTTATCCGATTGCGGGCAAAAGCGCCCCGCGCTAGTGTCGGGCCATGAACAAGCTCGCGCTCTTATTTTGCTTTGTTTGCGCTGGCCTACCGGCCATGGCGGGAAGCGTTTTCAACGTCGATCGTATTTTCGTAGACACCAAGGCTGCCTCGGCTATCGAGGCCCGAGAAATCGCGGTGCGTGAAGGCCAGCTTGAGGCGTTGACGATTGTTTTGAAACGCTTGACGCCCGAGAATATCTGGCTCGCTCTGCCGTCCACCGATGCGATGGGTGTCGAGAACCTCGTTGAAGGCTTTCAAGTGTCAAATGAAAAAACCGCCTCAAACCGTTATATTGCTGAATTATCGGTACAATTTAAAGCCAATGATGTGCTGGCCCTGTTGCGGGGCCGCAATATTGCGGTGACGACGAGCCAGAACAGACCCGCTCTTCTTCTGCCGGTATTGGAAGACGCTCAAGGCCTGCAGCTATGGGGCGACCATTGGTGGCAATCCGCATGGAAGCAGGAAGACCTTGAAAACAATCCCGCGCCCTTGGTCACGCCACTTGGCGACCTTGATGATACGATTATTGCGTCACCTGAAGATATTCTCATTGGTTCGCCGGAAAAGCTAAGTCAGCTAAACCAGCGTTACGGCACGCAGACGAGCATAGTGGCGCATGCGCTCGCTGATATTGAGGGGCAGCTAGGCGTGACTGTGTATATTTTCGGGGCCGAAGAGAGTGATGTTATCGTAAGAACATATCGCACCGACCAACCGCATACAACGATGGCCGCGTTTGCAACAAAAGAAATCCTAAATTTGCTAGCCGAACGGTGGAAGCAAAGTGCTGGCGTGGTGTCAGATCAGGTAAACCAGATGCGCGTGCGCGCTGATTATGGATCGCTGGCGGCATGGACATCCATACAGAAAATTCTCAGCGATTCGGATCTTGTGCAGCAACTTTCTGTCGTTGAAATGTCGGTGAATTATGCCTATTTGCGCGTAGCTTATATTGGCTCAGAAAGCCAGCTTGCGGCCAATTTCAAGCAGGCTGGTTTGCAGATAATTGAAACCACGGATGGCTGGCAGGTGACCCAGCAAGCGGAGCCGCAATCGTGAAACTATCAGTATTTTCGCTAACCGCGCTTGGGCTGATTGCGGTTTTAATATTCGCGTTGGTCCAGCTGTCAGACATTCTATTGCCGTTTGTTCTGGGCTTCACCCTGGCCTATTTTCTCGACCCGCTCGCGGACCGTTTGGAAAAAGCAGGCCTGCCGCGTATTGCCGCGACAAATATCATCACCTTCGCTTTTGGAGGCGCGGTGCTCTTTGCGCTGGTTTTCGGCCTGCCGACGCTGGCCGCCGAGCTGAGTGCCATGGTCGAGCGTTTTCCGGCCTATGCCGCACGCCTCGAAATCTGGATGTCAGAAAACAAAATTCTTAACGACAATCCTGATGCCGTGAACGCCGCCCTTGAAGCGCTGCGCGCCGGCGCACAGAAATTTGCCGGCGATATTTTAATGCAGGGATTGTCCATTCTTAACGTGCTGGCGCTGGTCGTCATTACACCGGTGGTGGCGGTTTATATGCTGAATGATTGGGACACGATGGTGGCCCAGATCGACCGGTTGCTGCCGCGTGCCCATGCTACGCAGCTGCGCTCACTCGCGGTGCAAATCGACGAGATCCTTGCAGGTTTTGTGCGCGGGCAAATCTCGGTATGCCTGTTATTGGCCGTGTTCTATGCCGCAGGGTTATCACTCACAGGACTAGATGCAGCCATTTTAGTTGGCGTGACTGCGGGCCTTACGAGTTTTATTCCATATGTCGGTGCCGTGTTTGGCGTGGTTCTTGGCTTGCTCATGGGACTGGGCCAGTTTGGGTTGGATTATCTCGCTCTGCCCCAAATTGCAGGCGTTTTTCTTGTCGGGCAATTCGTTGAAGGCAATTTGCTGACGCCGCGTCTGGTTGGCGATCGTGTGCGTTTGCACCCGGTGTGGATTATTTTCGCGCTGTTGGCGATGGGCAATCTATTTGGGTTTATCGGGTTGCTGCTCGCTATACCCGTTGCCGCTGCCGCTGGCGTGCTAGTGCGAAACGGGGTCGATTTTTACGCACGCGCATATGTCGAAAGCTCGGAGGAAGAGTGATGCCCGAGCAGTTGCCGTTGACCCTTCCGGTTCGCGCGGCATTGGGACGTTCTGACTTTATCGTTGGCCGGTGTAATGCGCGCGTGGTTGACCGCATTGATGCTTGGCCGCAATGGTCGGATCCGGTTCAGTATATTTATGGACCTGTCGGGTGCGGTAAGAGCCATCTGGCAACGGTTTGGCTAACGCGTCATTCGGGTCAACTTGCCGATGCAGCGAGTTTGTGCCTCACCAATGGTCCGGCCCATGACTGGCTTTCCAGTTCGACAGTTGATACGACAGCTGGTGCGGGGCTTGTTGTTGATGGACTGGAAGCCCTTACAGCCGAGGGTGAAGAGGTTTTGTTTCACATCGTCAACCATGCGCGAGCTCATAATCTATTTGTTTTACTTCTGGCTCGGCAAGGCCCGGCGCAGCTTACCCTGCATCTTCGCGATTTGCGCTCACGCCTCACGGCAATGGACGCGCTCGCCTTCGGGCAACCCGATGACACATTACTGTCAGCTTTGTTCGATAAATTGTTTCGTGACAGGCAATTGGATGTCGCGCCGCGCGTCATTCAATATCTGGTGACACGCGTGGAACGCAATTTCCATGATGTGACAAAGCTTGTGGCACGTATCGATCATCTGTCGCTGTCACGCCAGCAGGCAATCACCATTCCGCTTGTTAGTGAAGCAATGACAAATCTCACTTCATAAGGCATTGTTGAGTAAATATTTTAGTCAGTTTGGGAATAAAATTTATGTCAGGTAAAAAATCCAAACATATTCCGCATGAGCATTACGGATATAGCCAGAAAGAGCGCTTTATTAACCGCGAGCTTTCATGGCTGGCCTTCAATAAGCGGGTATTGGAAGAAGCGTCTAATCCGCACCATCCAGTGCTGGAACGCTTGCGGTTTTTGTCTATTTCCGCGAGCAATCTCGATGAGTTTTTCATGGTGCGCGTTGCGGGCCTTGTCGGACAGACAAATGCTGGCGTTGAGGTTAAAAGCCAAGACGGGCTGACACCCGCCCAGCAGCTGGAAGAAGTGACAAAGTACGCTAATGCGCTGATGAATGACCAGCAAAGTGTTTTAACCACGGTTTTGGCGGATTTACGCGATGCTGGCATTTATGTGCATGAGGAAAACGAACTGACAGGCGATCAAACGGCCTGGCTGGAAGATTATTTTTTGCGCCAGGTGTTGCCCGTTCTGACGCCGCTGGCTATTGATCCAGCGCATCCATTTCCGTTTATTCCAAATCTTGGCTTTGCGCTGGCTTTGCAACTAAGTCGAAGGAACGATAATAACCGAATGAACGCGTTACTGCTCATTCCCCAACAGCTTGATCGTTTCATCTTGCTGCCTAAGGAAAGTGGAAGTTCTGAGTTACATTTTGTACGTCTCGAAACCCTTATATCCCTGTTTATTGAGCGCACTTTTCCCGGCTATACGGTGTTGGGGAAGGGCGTGTTTCGTATTATCCGCGATAGCGATATCGAGGTTGAAGAAGAGGCTGAAGACCTTGTCCAGCTCTTCGAAAGCGCGCTGAAACGCCGACGCCGCGGTTCGGTTATTAGATTAAAAATCGATGCCGCCATGCCAGAGTCTCTGAGACGTCTCGTGATTGAAGAGATGGAAGTCGATTCTCAAAGTGTGGTTATTGTCGAGGGGCTTGTGGGGCTGGCGCAGACAGTGCAGATCGTCGGTCACGGCTCGACAGAGCTGAAATTCAAACCCTTTAGCGCGCGCTTTCCAGAGCGCATCCGTGAACATGGGGGGAATTGTTTTTCGGCCATCGATGCCAAGGATATTTTGGTGCATCACCCGTATGAGAGTTTTGATGTCGTCGTACAATTCATCCGGCAGGCGGCCCAGGATCCTGACGTGGTGGCGATAAAGCAGACATTGTACCGAACGTCTGAAGATAGTCCGATTGTTAAGGCCTTGATCGAAGCGGCGGAGCTGGGTAAGTCCGTGACCGCATTGGTGGAACTAAAAGCAAGGTTCGACGAAGCGGCTAATATCCGTCTGGCCCGCGATATGGAACGCGCCGGGGTGCAAGTGGTATTTGGGTTTTTGCAACTAAAAACCCACGCCAAGGTGAGCCTCGTGGTGCGCCGCGAAAGCGGCAGTATGAAAACCTATGTGCATTTAGGCACAGGCAATTATCACCCACAAACGGCGAAGGTGTACACTGACCTTTCTTTGTTTACCTGCGATGATGATATTGCGAGCGATGCGGCGCAAGTTTTCAATTATTTCACCGGATATGCCGAACCGGTAAACCTGAAAAAAATTGCCATGTCGCCGCTTACCTTGCGGCCGTCAATCATGGGATGCATTGAACAGGAAATCGAACACGCCAAAGCCGGGCGCCCGGCAGCGATTTGGGCAAAAATGAACGCATTGGTCGATCCGCGGGTCATTGATGCGCTTTATGATGCATCAGCCGCCGGTGTGCAGGTCGACCTTGTGGTGCGGGGTATTTGCTGCTTGCGCGCAGGCGTGCCTGGGTTGAGCGAGAACATTCGTGTGAAAAGTATTATTGGCAGGTTTCTTGAGCACTCACGCATTGTGTGTTTTGGCGGCGGGCATGGCTTGCCATCGCCGGAAGCTAAGGTTTTCTTATCGTCAGCTGACTGGATGCCGCGTAATCTGGATCGGCGCGTGGAGGTGTTGATGCCGATTTCGAATGCGACTGTGCACGCGCAAGTGTTAAATCAGATTATGGAAATTAATCTGGCTGATAATGAGCAAAGCTGGGTCATGCAACCCGATACGACATTCGCCCGTTGCATGCCCGAGGACAAGGAAGCGCCGGTAAACGCGCATGAGTATTTTATGACCAATCCCAGTCTTTCAGGCCGGGGGACAGGCAAGAAGAACAAAAAGGCGAAATCTGCCAAAGCATAGGGAGGCGCAAGGTAGACATGGCGCGCGTACGCACGGAAAAATTTGCTGACGCCTTGCATAAACTGGGTGCGTTGCGCCCGGATTCGCCGCTGGGTGTGCTCGATATCGGGTCAAACTCGGTGCGTCTGGTTGGCTATAGCGGGTCGGCACGCACGCCACTCCCGATTTACAATGAGCGCGCTTTTTGTCGGCTGGGGGAAGCTGTCTCCGCAACAGGCCGCATTGAGGGCGAGCCGTATGAGTTGGCGATTATGACCTTCCGTCGTTTTCGTGCGATCGCCGAGCGGCTGGGTATCGACAATTTAGCTGCCTTTGCAACGGCAGCGGTGCGCGAAGCAGAAAACCGGGACGCATTTGTGGCTGAGGCTGAAGAGATTTTGGGTCACAAAATTCGCGTTTTGAGCGGCAAGGAAGAAGCGAAATATTCTGCAGATGGTGTAATGCTCGCTATTCCCGGGGCTAATGGCATTGTGGCAGACCTTGGGGGTGGTAGCCTTGAACTGGCGCGCGTGAAAAATGGCGAAACGCAGCGATGGGCCACCTTACCGCTAGGCATATTGGCTTTGCGCGAATATTCGAAAAATAATCGCGCGGCGATGATCGAGATTATTGAGGCGGCACTCGAAAAAGTGAAGTGGCTGAAAAAAGGCCGCGAACTGCCGCTTTATATTGTGGGTGGAACGTGGCGTAACCTTGCCAAGGTTCACATGGCCCGCACCGGTTATCCGCTGGAGGTGCTCCACCAATATGAAATTGCCAGTTCCGAGGCGGTACAATTTTCGGAAAAGATATCGGCACTAAAAAACTGGCAGGCATTGAAGCTTGAGGCATCTTCGAGCAATCGGCGCGCCGGATTGCCTACTGCAGCGTTGGTGTTGACAGAGTTGATGGCGCGTGCCGAGCCTAGCCGTGTAATTGTCTCGGCAAATGCCGTGCGCGAGGGTGTGTTGTATTCGATTTTAGAACCGAAATACCGCGCGCTTGACCCGTTATTACTGGCATGCGAGGAAATGGCCGAACGCTTGTGCAAATCGGCAAGTTACGGGCACGAACTGGCGGAATGGTCGTCGAAAATTTTCAAGAAATCCAAATGGAGTATGGGTGGTGCAGGTGCTTTTTCGCGGCTTCGGGAAGCGGGTTGCCTATTATCCGATGTTGCGTGGGCCAGCCATCCAAGCTGGCGCGCCGAAACAATACGGCAAATGGTGCTGACTGCACCGTTTTCCGGCATCCGTCATATTGAGCGCGTGTTTCTGGCGTTTGCGCTGTCTTACCGCCATGAAGGTAATGTGCCGCAATCCTTCGGCGGGGCACTTGAATTGTCGAAAAGTGACCAATGCTTAGCACGCGCCATGGGGCTTAGTTTTCGGTTGGCACACTCCTTGTCGGCATCATTGCCGGGTGCCTTGCCGATGACCCAGCTACGCGCGGGGCGCAAATTTCTGACATTGACCATTGACCCATCGCGGGCGGAGCTGTTTGGCCCCATCATCTCCAAGCGGCTAGCAGCTGTCGCTGTTGAATTGGATTTGCTCGCGCGTGTCGAGATCAAGCCTTTGAAGACCGCCTAGTCGCGAGAAATTAACACCACGCTATTATTTTCAGAAGCAAGCGCCAGCCGACCCTCTTTCAGCGCCATGGCATAGTCGCCAAATATCTCGCGGCGCCAGCCGTGCAGCGCGGGCACGTCGGGGTCGTCATCGCTGGCAATACGTTCCAGATCGGACACATTGGCGATTAGCTTGGGTGCTACGCCGGAATCTTCACTGCGCTGTTTGAGTAGGACTTTTAATAATTCCACCAGCGGGCCAATGCCCGGGCGATTGGCGACGGGCGGGGCTAGGTCGGGCAAGCTGTCTTTGTCGCGCGTGCGACCGCGTGAGATAGCGGCCAATAATTCGTCGGCGTAGCGCGAGTTTTCAAAGCCTTTGGGTACGGCCCGCAATTTGGCGATGGCTTGCTTGTGGCGCGGGGCCTGGATTGCCAGTTCGCGAATGGCATCGTCCTTCAGTACACGGTTGCGCGGAACGTCGCGGTTTTGGGCGGTCGCGTCGCGCCATTTCGCAACCTCGATGAACACGCCCATAACATGTGGGCGACGATCCTGAAATTTGAGCCGTTTCCATGCATGCTCAGGGTTTTGTTCGTATGTCTCAGGGTTCAACAACTTGTCCATCTCTTCGCCGAGCCAGTTACCACGGCCGTTTTGGGTCAACTCACCATCCAGATAACGATAGGCATCGCGCAGATGGGTCACATCTGCGAGCGCGTATGTCAGTTGTTTTTCTGACAGAGGACGTCGCCCCCAATCGGTAAAACGACTGTCTTTGTCAACTTTGCCGCCGGTCGTTTTTCGGATCAGAGTTTCGTAGCCGACCGCGTCGCCAAAACCGCACACCATGGCGGCAATCTGCGTGTCTATAACCGGTGTAGGGATGATGCCGGCCTGTTTGTGAAATATCTCGATATCTTGCCTGCACCCGTGCATGACCTTGGTCACGTTGGGATTAATTAGCAGATCATAAAATGGTTTCAAATCCAGGCCGTCGGCTAGCGGGTCGATCATGCCCTCAAACCCATCGCCAGCGGTTTGTATAAGGCATAGCTTGGGCCAATACGTGCTTTCGCGCAAAAATTCTGTGTCAACCGTGATAAAATCACATGTTGCCAGAGACGTGCAGAGATCTTCGAGCGCGGCGTTATTTGTAACCAAATTCATGGCGTTTTTATAAAGAACCTTTGCGGCTTTGTCGCCACCTGAAAACATTTGGTTTCGATACGCCAATGCTTGACAAATCACGCCAAGCGGTGAAGTTATGGCGCACGAGAAGCGAGAAGGGTATCAATGACCATGCACCTCTATAGAACGCATACATGCGGCGCCCTGCGCGCAGAGAATATTGATGATCAGGTGCGTTTGTCAGGCTGGGTTCACCGCAAACGCGATCATGGCGGTTTGTTGTTCATCGATGTGCGCGACCATTATGGCCTGACGCAGCTAGTGATAGAACCGTCCAGCCCGCATTTTGCCGTGGCAGAGCAAATTCGAGCGGAGAGCGTGATCCGCGCTGACGGCAATGTTGTGGCGCGCGAGGATGATGCGCGTAATCCCAATCTGCCAACTGGTGATATTGAAGTATATCTCTCGGAGCTGGAAATTCTGTCTGAAACGGGTGATTTACCTTTGCCGGTGTTCGGCGAGCCGGATTATCCCGAGGACTTGCGCTTGCGGTATCGGTTTCTTGATTTGCGCCGCGAGACATTGCACCAAAACATTGTATTGCGGTCCGATGTTATTAGTTGGTTGCGCCAGCGCATGACGGCTGACGGGTTTCGCGAGTACCAAACCCCAATTTTGACGGCGTCTAGCCCCGAGGGTGCGCGCGATTTTCTTGTACCATCGCGTTTGCACCCAGGAAAATTCTACGCGCTACCGCAGGCACCCCAGCAATTCAAGCAGCTTTTAATGGTTGCTGGCTTTGATCGGTATTTCCAAATTGCGCCGTGCTTTCGCGACGAAGACGCACGCGCTGACAGATCACCTGGTGAGTTTTACCAGCTTGATCTGGAGATGAGTTTTGTGACGCAAGAAGATGTTTTTGCCTGTGTGGAACCGGTTTTGCGCGACGTGTTCGAGGCGTTTGGCAACGGCAAGCGGGTAACGGCGGCGTTTCCGCGTATTCCCTACGCTGAAGCGATGCAAAAATATGGTTCGGATAAACCAGATTTGCGTATTCCGATTGAAATGCAAGATGTTACGCCAGCGTTTGATGGCTCAGACTTCAAAATTTTCGCCAATATGATCGCCAAAGACGACCGCGTCAGGGTTTGGGCGATACCAGCCAAAACAGGCGGCAGCCGGGCTTTTTGCGACCGAATGAACAGCTGGGCGCAAGGCGAGGGGCAACCCGGTCTCGGCTATATTTTCTTCCGTGACGGCGAGGGTGCCGGTCCATTGGCTAAGAATATCGGGCCAGAGCGAACCAAACAAATCAGAACCCAGCTCGGACTTGAAGATGGTGACGCGGTGTTCTTCTGCGCTGGTGTGCCAAAAACCTTTGCCGAATTTGCCGGGCGCGCGCGCAATCGGGTTGGGGAAGAGCTGGGCTTGATCGATGCCGATCAATTCGCCTTTTGCTGGATCGTCGATTTTCCGATGTATGAAATCGATGAAGCGACCAGCAAGCTTGATTTTTCACATAACCCGTTTTCTATGCCTCAAGGTGGCATGGACGCGTTGGAGACACACGACCCACTCGATATTCTGGGCTATCAATACGATATTGTGTGTAACGGGATTGAGCTTTCCTCTGGCGCTATCAGAAACCACAAGCCTGAGATTATGCTCAAAGCGTTTGAGATTGCTGGCTATGAGGCGGATGTTGTCGAGAAAGAATTTGGTGGCATGCTGAACGCGTTCCGTTTCGGTGCCCCCCCGCATGGTGGCATTGCGCCGGGGGTCGACCGTATTGTGATGCTGCTCGCAGGTCAAGAAAATTTGCGCGAGGTCGTTGCGTTTCCGATGAACCAACAGGCTGAAGACCTGCTGATGCAGGCACCGGCGGCGGTTTCTAACGCGCAATTGCGCGAGTTGCATATTCGGCCCAACCTGCCTGCACCCGCCGAGACGGATGATGCGGCAAAAGAATAGTAAGCGCACTGGATTTGCCAGCGCGGCAATGCCATATTGTCTTGCCCCACAGAGCAGTGCGGTTTTCGAGGCGATAGGTCTCAAATAGGCGGAGATAAACATGCAGTTTTTGCGGATGCTTTTTACTTGGTGGCACAGCCAGACACTTGGAACAGCGCTGACAACATGGCGCCATGGTGAGTTTGTTGGCATGGATGACCAGGGCAACCGGTATTATCGCGATAAAAATGGCAAATCGATCAACGGTAAAACTCGCCGCTGGGTTGTTTACAATGGCGATGTTGAAGCAACGCGCGTCCCCCCTGAATGGCACGGATGGTTGCATTACACGGTCGATGAAACGCCAGCTGAAACCAGCTTTGACAAAAAAGATTGGCACAAGCCGCATCGGGCAAACCAAACAGGCACACCCAATGCGCATAAACCAGCCGGGCAGGAAGATACAGCATCGCACCGCGCCGGTTATGGGTCGTGGTCACCGGAATAAGGTGTGTCGATGCCCCCACTGAAAAGAGGCGAATATGAAAGATAATCTTGTCGAAACACTTGTTGGCTTTGCCGTTATTGTCGTTGCGGCTATTTTTGTCTTTTACGGATATTCGGTCACGGATAGTTCCGGCTCTGAAGGGTATGTTGTATCGGCAGAGTTTGATCGCGTAGATGGGCTGACCATTGGCAGCGATGTCCGCATGTCGGGGATTAAAATCGGAACGGTAACAAGCCTGTCTCTCGACCCGCAATCCTATGCAGCGAATGTTTCAATGATCATCGGCAGTGAAATTGTGTTGCCGGATGATACCAGCGCCAAAATTACCAGCGAGGGGCTGTTGGGCGGCAATTATATTTCACTTGCCGCGGGTGGCAGCGAAGACATGCTGGCAGATGGTGACGAAATTCTCTACACACAAGGGTCCGTCGATCTAATCGGGCTTGTCAGTCAGGCATTGTTCAGCGCGGGTGATCAAGAAAGTGAAACGGAATAATTCAGTTTTCTGCGTTGGTTTCGTTCTGTTAATGTCTGTTGCCAGCGCACAAGATGCCCCGCCGCCAGCTTTGCCGGTGCCACCGCCTGTGCCGCTTATTCTCGATCAGGAAGGCGTGATGCCTGATTTCGGATCAGGTTATGACGTATCGCCCGATGACGAGGTGGAAGGCGATGGCCCTTTATCAACCTTTGATGTGCCCGTGTTGGAAATTCCTGGTCTTGTAGCACCGACAACGGGCGAAGTTGACCGCGTTGGCAGTTTTAGCCTGCTCAATAAGGTGACCGCGAAACTGCAACCGATTGAACTTGTCATTGGCGAGGCGGCTGATGTTGGCTCTATGAGCATTGTCATGCGCGATTGCATTTCCACTCCGCCGGAGGAACCACCGGAAACGAAAGTCTTTCTGGAAGTTTACGAAAACAAAGCTGGTTTCGATAATCAGCTGTTTTCTGGTTGGATGTTCGCGTCGAGCCCGGGCATTAACGGGCTTGAGCATCCGGTTTATGATTTGTGGCCGACGGCCTGCAAAACTTCTTCGGGCGAAGATTTCACCGGCATTAACTGAAAATCAGCATTGTGCCCGAGGGCGCGCTGCAATTTGCGATGGTAGGCTGTGCGTGGCACTTCTTTCAATCCGAAGCGTGTGAGGTGGTCGGTGGCGAACTGACAATCTAGCAAGCTGAAATTAGCATATCGCAAACGTGCGACCAGATAGGTGAGAGCAATTTTGCTGGCATCTGTACAGCCCGAAAACATGCTTTCGCCGAAAAACGCACCGGCAATGCGGACGCCATAAAGACCGCCTACCAGTTTGTCGTCCGACCAGCACTCAACGCTATGTGCATAGCCCATGCGGTGCAACATGCAGTAAACCGATAAAATTTCATCGTTGATCCAGCTGGAAGGCCGATCCATGGCAGGCATCCGACACGCCTCGATGGTTTGGCGAAAGTCGGTGTCTATACGAATATCGAAAGGGGCTTGCTTGATGGTACGCGCGAGTCGCCGTGGCACATGAAATGCGTCTAGTGGAATGATCCCGCGAATATGCGGGTCAACCCAGAAGGTCTCTGGGTCGTCAACGGCATCGGCCATAGGAAACAGTCCTTGGCGATAGGCGTGGATGATAAGCTCTGGAGTCAGGCGGGTGTCAGTTGATGCGCTCAAACCGAACCGTCTTGTTCAAGAAAGTGCTCAAGCCAATGTATGTCATAATTTGCGGCTTTGAAGTCATCATTTTCCAGCAGGTCTTCGAAAAGGGGTAATGTGGTTTCTACCCCGTCAATCGCACACTCGTATAACGCCCGATAGAGCCGCATCAAACAGTCATCTCGGTCGCTCCCATGCACGATAAGTTTACCGATAAGGCTGTCATAAAAAGGCGGAATGGTATAGCCGGCATAAACGGCGCTATCCATGCGTACGCCGAGCCCGCCGGGTGGATGATAGGTCTGAATAAGCCCGGGTGAGGGCATGAAAGTGCGCGGGTTCTCAGCATTTATGCGGCACTCGATGGCGTGCCCGCTCAACGTCAGGTCATCTTGTTTGAAACTCAGGCGTTCGCCATTGGCAATTCTGATTTGCTCGCGCACCAGATCAACACCAGTAATCATTTCCGTGACCGGGTGCTCGACCTGCAAGCGCGTGTTCATCTCGATGAAATAAAATTCGCCATTTTCGTAGAGAAACTCGACCGTGCCAACGCCCAGATAGCTCATACCTTCCATGGCGTCCGTTACAATTTTGCCGATCGCAGCGCGTGCTTTCGCGTCCAAAACAGTTGACGGGGCTTCCTCTAGCACTTTCTGGTGGCGGCGTTGCAAAGAACAGTCGCGCTCGCCCAGATGCACTGCATTGCCATGGCTATCGCAGGCCACTTGAATTTCGATATGGCGCGGCTTTGCCAGATATTTTTCGATATAAACCGCGTCGTCACCGAACGCAGCTTTTGCTTCGCTCCGTGCGGTGGTGAAAGCTTCGGCTAACTCGTTTTCGCTGCGGGCTATTTTCATGCCGCGACCGCCGCCGCCCGACGCCGCTTTCACCAGAACTGGGAAACCCATTTCTCTGCCAAGCGTTAACGCATCATCAACAGTTTTTACTTCGCCGTCGGAGCCGGGGACAACCGGAATGCCAAGCTCGATCGCTTTGGCTTTCGCCGCGATTTTGTCGCCCATTAACCGTATGTGATCGGCCTTGGGGCCGATGAATGAAATATGATGCGCGTCTAAAATATCGGCGAATTTAGCGTTCTCAGACAAAAAACCGTAGCCCGGATGCACTGCATCGGCGCCGGTGATTTCACACGCAGCAATAATTGCTGGAATGCTCAGATAGCTTTGTGCAGCAGAGGCCGGGCCGATGCATACGCTCTCATCAGCCAGATGAACGTGCATTGCGTCTTCGTCGGCTGTTGAGTGAACTGCAACCGATTTAATGCCCATTTCCCTACATGCGCGGATGACGCGCAGGGCAATTTCGCCACGATTGGCAATGAGGATTTTTGAAATCATGGTTATTCAATAATCACAAGCGGCTGATCAAACTCAACCGGCTGTTCATTTTGCACGATAATTTGCGTTACTTTGCCTGCCCGCGGAGACGCGATCGGGTTCATGGTTTTCATGGCTTCGACAATGAGCAATGTTTGCCCTTCTGAAACCATATCACCAACTTTAATAAAGGCCGCAGCGCCCGGCTCGGACGACATATATGCTGTGCCAACCATTGGTGATTTCACGGCGCCCGGATGATCTGCAGGGTCTTCAGCCGGCGCAGGTGCTGTGGTCGGTGCCTCGACAGATGCTGGCGCGGGCGTTTCTGGTTCGGCTTGCTGCGGCGCGACATAGGTAGTTGTCGCCACCGGTGTGCCTGAACGCGCCACCTTGATGCGGACACCGCTGGTTTCAACCTCAATCTCGGTCAGGCCAGTTGAATCAAGCAATTCGGCTAGTTCTTTAATCACGCTACTATCGGGAAGTTTTGCCATAAAATACTGCCTCTTATTCCTTTATAAGCGATGCGAGCGCGTCAATTGCCAAAAGATATCCTTTCGGACCTAACCCACATATTACGCCGTGTACGGCTGGAGATACATAGGAATGATGGCGAAAAGGCTCGCGTGCGAAGATATTGGATAGATGCACCTCAATAACCGGAATGTTGAGGGCCTGAAGTGCGTCGTGCAGCGCGATAGATGTGTGGGTATAGGCGCCTGCGTTTAAAATCACGCCGCCAGCTGCGGCGCGAGCGTTTTGGATCATATCGACAAGCGCGCCCTCATCATTGCTTTGCGCGAATGTCAGTTCTAACCCGTGCTCGTCAAGGCGGGCAGCGCACATGCGCTCTATGTCGGCCAGCGTCGATGTGCCATATATCTCAGGCTCGCGTGACCCCAATAGGTTAAGGTTGGGTCCGTTAAGGATATGTACCGGTTTGGCAACCAAGATATCACCTCGTTATGTGTCTGACGGATAAGGTCAAACCAAGCATGCTTTGGCAGTAACCGAGATTTGGACAAAGTGCAAGTCTAACCATATGCTTATACATGGTGATGATAGACAAAATTGGCGGTCGTAAACGCAAGATCAGGCGGAGAAAACGATGAAAATCACGGTAAATGGTGAGGATCAGCTATTAGACGGCCCGATATCCGTTTCCGGCTTGCTTGTGCAACTTGGCATATCTGGAGGTAAGGTCGCGATTGAACGTAATCTGGAAATTGTGCCGAAATCAGCGTATGAAAATATCGTACTGGCGGATGGCGACCGTATCGAAATCGTGCATTTTATCGGGGGAGGTGCCTGAGGGCGCATCGGATATGACGGATCAAGCAATTGAAAAACTAGGTGGTGTTGCAGCTGACGACGCGATGGGTGACGATCGGCTCATTATTGCCGGTCGAACGTTTTCTTCGCGTCTCATCATCGGCACGGGCAAATATAAGGACTACGCCGAAAACGCTGCCGCCGCGCACGCGTCGGGTGCCGAAATTGTGACCGTCGCCGTGCGGCGGGTAAATTTATCAGACCCCAGCGCGCCAATGCTGGTTGATTATGTCAGCCCCGAAAAATATACATTTTTGCCCAATACAGCTGGTTGTTTTACCGGCGAGGATGCCGTGCGCACATTGCGGCTGGCCCGCGAAGCTGGCGGGTGGTCGCTTGTGAAGCTTGAAGTATTGGGCGACGAGAAAACGCTCTATCCGAATATGCGCGAAACAATGCGTGCCGCCGAATTGCTCATCAAAGACGGTTTCGAAGTCATGGTGTATTGCTCCGACGACCCGATTATGGCGAAAGAGCTTGAAGATACCGGTTGTTGCGCAATTATGCCGCTGGGTGCTCCGATCGGTTCCGGGCTTGGCATTCAAAACCCTGTCAATATCAGGTTGATTGTCGAGCAGGCCAAAGTGCCGGTGCTGGTCGATGCCGGTGTTGGTACCGCATCAGATGCCGCGGTTGCCATGGAGCTTGGCTGCGATGGCGTGTTGATGAATACCGCGATTGCGGAGGCCAAAGACCCTATTCTCATGGCAGTCGCCATGCGTCATGCGGTAATTGCGGGCCGCGCGGCGTATCTGGCCGGTCGCATGGGTAAGCGCCTTTATGCCGACCCAAGTTCGCCACTCGCGGGTCTGATTTAGTTCGTTGTTTTTGCCTTGTCGGTGCGCGCCGCAGCGATGATTTGCTGAAGGCGATCTTCGCTCAGCGCGCCGGGATATAGCTGATTATTAATGACAAATGCTGGCGTGCCGTTAATGCCTAGCGTTTTAGCTAGGGCTTCTGTCTTGTTGAGCGTGTCGTCAATCTTGCTGTCTTTGGCACGTGCCTTCACAGTGTCCACATCTGCGCCTATTTCTTTCAATGTACGTTCAAGAAAGGCTGGGTTCACGCTACCGCGACTGCTCATTAATTTTGAGTGGAAGGTCAGAAACTTCAACTGATCATTTAGCGCAAGAGCATAGCTGGCGGCGGTTCGCGAGTTTTCGCTTAAAATCGGAAACTCTTTGAACACGACCCGTACGTCGTCATTTTCCTCAACAACTTTCATGAGAGACGGAAAGGCGCGTTTACAGTAGCCGCAATTATAGTCGAAAAACTCGACAATCGTGACCGTGGCGTCGTCCGGCCCTAGCGTGAAATCACGCGTGCTTTTATACAACTCATCTGCATTGTCGAGAATTGTCTGCTGCACGCGTTTTTCTTCTTCTTGCGCATAATAATTCTGCATGTTCTCCAGCGCACGCCCCAGTACATCCGGGTTCTGCATCAAGTATTCTTCTACTTTTTTGTCAAATGCATCATTTGCCATGGTCGGAAAGGCTAAAGTTCCGAATATAGGAAGTAAAATTAGATATCTTTTCAGCATGGTATCTCCTAGCGGCGGGCACGGGTGGCGCGCGAAATTTCCAGAATATCAGTTGTACGGATCTTTTCCGGTGAGCCTACGGGCAATCCCTTTACAGCGCGACCGGCGTGTTTCAGAGCTTCGGGCCGGTTGAGCAACGCATAATACTCCGCTAACGCCCATTCAGCATACGCAACACGTTCCATTTGGCCAAAGGCCTTGGACAACTGAAAATACGCCGTGGTGTTGTTCGGATCAAGTCGCAAAGCCTTGCGCAAGTTGCTTTCCGCTTCACGGTTGATTTTTTGCGACATGTCACCAGCGTCGGCGGCAATGCTTAATTGCGTGGTCGCCAAACCGATTAACAGCAGCGGTTGGTCGGGCGCAAGTTCGACCGCCTTTTTATACGAAGCCAAGCCATCACGCGCGCGCCCCGCTTCATAATTCATCTGTCCGCGCAATTCGTGAAACCAAGGTGAGTTCGGCGCTTCGGCGATTAGCGCGTCGATTTCATTCAATGCGCCATCAACCCGCCCCTGACGGTGAAGGGCAATCGCACGGGCATAGCGCGATGGCATATCAGTGTTCTTAGCTGGGTATCGCCGCAATGTAGTCGACGGATGGTCGAGAAAGCCGCGAATTTTTGCTTGGGCCATTTCGTGCCTGTACAGCAGTTCCGGGTCATCAATCGCGTTTCTATGAGGTGAAATCTCGGCGCCGCGTGTGAAATTGGCAACGCGTTCACGCGACAGGGGGTGCGAGCGAATATAGGGATCTTGGCTCACTTCGGAGAGAATTTCCTGGTCTGCCAGCATGTCCATCATGCGGATAATGCCGTTTGGTGACTGAGCGGTATCTTGCAAAAGCCGCAAAGCGATCACATCAGCACTGGATTCCTGCGCGCGGTTAAAAGACAAAAATTTGCGCTCGGCGACCTGTTGCCCGCCGGTGATGAGCGCCAACCCAACATCTGGAGACCCTGCCAGCAGGGAGCCTAGCCCCAAAATTGTCGCCAATACCGCTGGTCGCTGGGCTTCGTTTATCGCGCCAGCCTTGCGTGATAAATGGCCGCCAATAATGTGGCCTATTTCGTGGGCAATCACGCCGATGACCATATTCGGATCCTCGGCTTCCAAAATAAGGCCGGTATGGAAATATATGTTCTGTCCGTTGGCGACAAAAGCGTTGAGGGTTTTATTATTAATCAGCGCAATACCAACAGTGTCGGGGTTCAGGCCAGCGGCTCGAAACAAAGGAAGGCTGTAATCAGCCAATAACTGCTCAATTTCCGCGTCCCGAATAAAGCCGCTTGCATGCGCGGTAGGGCTTAAAATAAAAAAGCACAGGCAAACACAGAGCGAACGAATAAGGCGCATTTTATATTTCCGATTTTTCTTTTACCTAGCTTTTGTTACGCGTGAATGTGGCAATATTAAGGGGCCAGAGATCATTGAATTCGCGGGAAACTATGACCTACGCCACCAGCCTTTGCGCGAAGATGCATCTTCGTCAGAGCCTTCATCGGAGCTTTCGCCGGTATCATCGTTAGTGTCGACGTCCGCGACTTCTTCTGAAGTTTCTTCTGCAACCTCAGCAACTTCAACTTTGACTGTTTCGATTTCAACTTCTTCGGTCTCAGGTGCAGCTTCTGCGTCCGCATCCGTCTTCGCTTCGGTTTCGGCAGAAGCGTCGCCATCATCTGTGTCCGACGTATCTTCCTCAGAAGCCGTTAGCTCGCCGTCTTCGCTACGCCGCCGCCGACGTCCACCACGCCGTCCGCGCCGACGCCGGCGTTTCGGTTTGGCTTCATCGCCGTCCTCGTCATCTGTAGAATCGGCGGTAAGCGGGTCGGCTTCCTCTTCGCTATCACTTGTTTCATCGGCGCTTGTGTCTTCAGGGCGTTCTTGTTGGGTCTTGTTTCCGCGACGTCGCCGGTTGCGCTTCGGTTTGACGCCTGTTGCATCATCCGCTAGGGCGGCTGGGTCGCCCTCCATGCGCATCGCACCTTCGCTTTCTGTCTGGTCGGGAAGCGTGAAAGCCATTTCCATTGCCGTGAGCTCGCTATCTGTAAGAATTATAACGCTCAAGCCTGTTTGCGTTTCAATGTCCAAAAGCTGTGCGCGCTTGTTGTTGAGCAGATAGCTTGCAACATCTTCTGGAACGTGGGCGCTTAACTCGCCATGGTCGAATTTTCTGGCACGTTCGTCGATTTGGCGCAGCACGTGCAGTGCGCGGCTCTCAACCGAGCGTACCATGCCAGAGCCGTTGCAATGACCGCACGTGTCCGAACTGCCTTCCAGAACACCTGCGCGCATCCGCTGACGCGACATTTCGAGCAGTCCAAAACTACTGATGCGACCGACCTGAATGCGTGCGCGATCGATTTTCAATGCATCTTTGAGTCTCTTTTCAACCGAACGATTATTGCGCGCTTCATCCATATCGATGAAATCAATCACCAGAAGTCCGGCAAGGTCGCGTAACCGCGCCTGACGCGCCACTTCCGAGGCCGCCTCGAGGTTCGTTGCCAGTGCGGTTTTTTCAACCGAATACTCGCGGGTCGACTTACCCGAATTCACGTCGATAGAGACGAGCGCTTCGGTGTGGTTGATCACCAGATAGCCGCCAGATGGCAGGGTCACGACTGGATTAAACATCGCAGCCAGCTTGTCTTCGACTGACGTTTGCCGAAACAAGGGAGCGGCCTCGGTATGTTGTTTAACTTTACGCGCGTGGCTAGGCATGAGCAATTTCATGTAGTTACGCGCCAGCTTATAGCCTTCGCCACCGCTAACGAGCACTTCCTCGAAATCCTTGCTGTAAACGTCGCGGATACAGCGTTGGATCAGGCTACCTTCTTCATAAACGAGTGATGGCGCTGAACTATTGACGGTAATCTCGCGCACATTTTTCCAAAGCCGCGATAGATATTGCCAATCGCGCCGAATTTCAGCCAATGTGCGCTGGGCGCCAGCTGTGCGCACAATCAGCCCCATGCCGTCAGGTACATCCAGCTTCTCAACGATTGTTTTCAGCTTTTTTCGGTCGGTTGCACTAGCGATTTTGCGAGATATGCCGCCACCGCGTGCCGTATTGGGCATCAGAACGCAATAGCGACCTGCAAGCGAAAGGTAGGTTGTCAGCGCCGCACCCTTATTGCCGCGCTCTTCTTTAAGCACTTGAATAAGAATGATTTGCCGACGCTTGATTACTTCCTGAATTTTATATTTGCGATACAGGGCACGGCGGTTAAGCGGGGTCGAGGCTTCTTCATGCGCATCGCCGCCGACATCTTCAATGCCGTCGCTGGTTTCGCTATTTTCCTCACCGCCGTCGGTATCCGTGTCCGTATCAGCGTCTTGCGACGCAGCATTTTCGCGATCTTCTGCGGCTTGCTCGCGTAGGAGTTCCTCGCGGTCGCTGACCGGAATTTGATAGTAATCAGGGTGAATTTCGTTAAAGGCAAGGAAACCGTGGCGGTTGCCGCCATATTCGACGAAAGCCGCCTGCAGCGACGGCTCAACCCGGGTAACTTTTGCTAGATAAATATTGCCGCGTAGGGGCGACTTTGTACTGGATTCAAAATCAAATTCGTCGATTTGATTGTTGTTCAAGACGACCACACGGGTTTCTTCCGGGTGGACGGCATCGATAAGCATACGTTTTGTCATTAAAATCTCCGGTGACATCGCGGCGCACCGGCTTAAAAATGCCGTGATCAACGTCGATGTCATAAAATTTGGTTCGTATCAGAGTCACGTGGCCGGACCGCACATCATGGGTGACGCGCGACAGAGTCGAAGCGGCATATGGTGTGTTTATGCGAAAAGTGCTGGGAGCAGCCAAAGTGATTTTTCTCTCTTTTGTTGGATACACCGCAGTGTCGTCCCGGCTGCAAACTGCGCTAGGCAGTAAAACGCGGCCAAACGTTTGCGACGCTCACGCCTGAACTTGTAAAGCGGCGGCGGGGTGATTGCAAGTCGATTGTCTTTTTGTTTCCGCGCGAGGCATCGCTATTTGAGCCATCAGGGGCTATATTACGAGTCGTAATGACGTTTTCAATGAACGTGGATACGGGGTTTTAATGCGCCTAATGCGGGTTTTTCGCTGGTTTTGGCTGTTCGCGTTTTCGCTGGGCAGCGTCGGGGCTTTGGCTGCCGATGACGTGGCGCGTGTGCAAAATATTCGCATTGGTGCCTCCGAAGGGGCAACTCGGCTTGTTCTAGAAATGTCGGAACGCGTCGATTTTCGCGTTTTCGCTCTTGATTCGCCGCGCCGAATTGTGGTCGATTTGCCAACGCTTGACTGGCCCGGCGTTGACGGAAGCCCTAACCCGGATGGTCTAATAAGTGGCTTGCGTTTCGGTCAGTTTACCGCAACACAGTCGCGTCTTGTTGTCGATTTGGATAAACCCGCGATTGTTGCGCGGCGTTTCGTGCTCGACCCTGCTTCTGGTTTTCCGCATCGGCTGGTTATCGACCTGAAAGCGACGAGCGCGAAGCGCTTTGCCGAACAGGTTGCGTCGGACAGGGCCACCAAACGGGCTCAAGCACCGACACCATCCGCACCGCCGGTCATATCGCAAGCCCCGCGCAAGCCCAACCGCAAGCCGGTGGTGGTTATCGATGCGGGCCATGGCGGGGTAGATCCGGGTGCGCGTGGCAGCCGGGCGCAGGAAAAACAGGTGACGTTGGCGTTTTCGCAGGAATTTGCGCGCCAATTGCGTAATACTGGCAAATATGAGGTGTATCTGACGCGTAGTCGTGACATCTATATTCCGTTGCGCCAGCGCGTTAATATTGCGCGCAAGCATCAGGCCGATTTGTTCATATCCATTCATGCCGATGCTATTAAGCGCAAATCCGTTCGCGGCATGTCTATTTATACACTGTCTGAGACTGCCTCTGATAAAGAGGCAGCGGCTCTTGCCCGCAAAGAAAACCGATCTGACATTATCGTCGGGATCGATTTTGATGATCAGCCGCCAGAAGTGGCAGATATTCTTATCGACCTGGCGCAGCGTGAGACTAAAAACCTATCGGTGAAGTTTGCCAATCTAGTCGTAAAGAACGCGCGTGGTTCGACCCGGCTGCTTGAGCGTACCCACAGGTTTGCAGGCTTTCGGGTTTTAAAAGCGCCAGATGTCCCGTCTGTTTTAATCGAATTGGGGTTTTTAACCAACCGCAGCGACGAAAAACAGCTACGCTCAGCCAGCTGGCGGCGTAAAATTGCCAAATCTCTGGTAAAATCCATCGATGGGTTCTTTTCATCTAGCCAACAGGCGCGTATGACTCCTTAACTGTGCGTATATTAAGCTAGTTGCGCCGAAGCGAAATGGGTCGACAAAGTGTTGCCGCATTCTTCTGCTTTTGTTGCGGTTGGGTGAGTAAAGGGAATGGATTGAATGAAACTCTTGGGAAACTTGGCAGGCGTTTTTGCGACGCTCGGCGCCATTGCGCTGTTGGCCCTCGTGCTTTCCCTCTGGCGCATCAGTAGCGGCCTGCCCAATTACGAGCATCTGGCAAATTACACACCGCCCGTGATGAGCCGCGTGCACGCAGGCGATGGTAGCCTCATCGCGGAATACGCACAGGAACGCCGCCTGTTCGTGCCGATTGATGTCGTGCCCGAGCATGTCATCAATGCGTTTCTGGCCGCCGAGGACAAAAATTTCTACAACCATATTGGTATTGATTTTATCGGCATCGCCCGTGCCATGTTTCAAAACGTGCTGAATGTCGCCGCCGGTAAACGTCTGGAAGGTGCATCGACTATTACACAGCAGGTTGCCAAGAATTTTCTCCTGAGCAGTGATGTCACGCTTGAGCGCAAGCTGAAGGAAGCTGTTCTTGCCTTGCGGCTGGAACGCACATTCAATAAGCGTCAGTTGCTTGAACTTTATCTGAATGAAATCTATCTGGGGCTTGGTAGCTATGGTGTTGCAGCCGCGGCGTTAAACTATTTCGATAAGCCGTTGAGCGATCTGACGCTCGAAGAAGCGGCTTACCTCGCGGCCTTGCCCAAAGCGCCGAATAATTATCACCCGTTTCGACGGCGCGCGCGCGCGCTGGCACGCCGCAATTGGGTGTTGAACCGCATGGCGTCTAACAGTTTTATCTCGGAATATGAAGCCCGCCTTGCCCGCGCCCAGGACCTAGTTGTGACAGATCGGCCTGTCGGTGTTCAGCGTGTGGCGGCGGAACATTTTGCCGAAGAAGTGCGCCGACGTGTCTACGATATTTATGGCGAAAAGAAACTTTATGGCGGTGGGCTGTCTATTCGGTCGACATTGAATACTGATTATCAGACATATGCACAAAAAGCGTTGCGCGATGGGTTGCTTGACTATGACCGGCGCAATGGGTTTCGCGGACCAGTAGCCAAACTTGAAACGCTGGAAGCATGGTGGGAAGAGATCGTCAAAATCAGAAGTCCGTCCGATTTGGGCGCTTGGCGCTTGGCGGTGGTACTGTCTGTTGACGCTGGCGAAGCATCTATAGGTTTGCGCCCGAGTGTCAACCGCGCACGTCGGTTTGAAGAGACAATTGATGTTGGTCGTCTTCCGCTTGCCGCCGTATCATGGGCGCGCGCTGCACCAAACAGCGAAAATGGCTATCGCAAAATTGGGCCCAAAGTAAAACGGGTCGATCAAGTATTGTCTGTTGGCGATGTTGTGTGGGTGTCACCGGGCGCGGAACCGGGGGTGTATACGCTCGAGCAATTGCCTGAGGTCAACGGCGCTATCGTTGCGCTTAACCCTCATACTGGTCGCGTGTTGGCGATGGTCGGTGGCTTTAGTTTTGGGGCTAGCGAGTTTAACCGAGCGACACAAGCTAACCGCCAGCCCGGATCAGCATTTAAGCCATTTGTCTACGCCGCCGCGCTTGATAGCGGCTTCACGCCAGCCAGTCTGGTACTGGACGCCCCATTTGTTATGGAGCAGGGCAATGATAAGGGGCTGTGGAAACCAGAGAATTATGGTCGGCAGTTTTATGGCCTGTCGACACTGAGACTTGGTATGGAGAAAAGCCGAAATTTGATGACCGTGCGCATGGCGCAGGAAATTGGCATGAACAAGATTTCTTCTTATGCCCGCCGATTTGATATTACCCGCAATATGCCCCGCGTTCTCGCCATGGCGCTGGGTGCAGGTGAGACAACGCTGTTACGGCTGACATCTGCTTACGCCATGCTGGTTAATGGTGGACGCAAAATCGAGCCGGTATTTATTGACCGTATTCAAGACCGCTACGGGGCAACATTGTATCGTCAGGACACCCGTCCATGCATTGGCTGTAATGCTGAGGCGTGGACAGACCAAACTCCGCCGGACTTGCCTGATACGCGCGAGGAAGTCCTGTCTGCGCAGACGTCTTATCAGGTGGTTTCTATGCTTGAAGGCGTTGTGAAGCGCGGCACGGGTCGGCAAATCCAGAGCCTTGGAAAACCATTGGCGGGTAAAACCGGCACTACTAACGATAATCGCGATGCTTGGTTCGTTGGCTTTTCGCCAGACTTAGCGGTAGGTGTTTATGTTGGCTATGACGACAACCGGTCATTGGGCTCGCGCGAAACAGGCGGACGTGTCGCGGCACCAATTTTCAAAGCCTTCATGAAATCAGCGCTCGATAAAGCCATGCCGCCGCCATTCCGTATTCCGCCGGCGGTGAGCCTTGTGCGGATTAATGCCAAAACCGGTAAGTTGGCCAAACCCGCTGATGAAACCGTTATCCTAGAGGCGTTCAAACTTGGCACAGAGCCTTCACGCAACACCAAACAGGCCGTGGTTCGTGGTCCCGAACGCGAGAAGAAACCGCGCGGGCAAAGTGCGACCGTCGGCACGGGGACCGGCGGGCTTTACTAGTTAGCGCGGGCCACGTATCTTCCCAATTTATAACCCAAGCTCATGATCTAGTTTGATGATCCCATTTTCACGGAGTGGCCGTTGCGCGCTGAAATAACCGATTATGTTGACCGGATAAAGCAGTCCATCGATCTGCTGAGGAGGCATCTTTGACTGGGATCAGGCGCTGAAACGGCTCGGGGAACTCAACAAAAATGCCGAAGACCCCGAACTGTGGAATAATCCCGAGCGTGCCCAATCGCTGATGCAAGAACGCACGCGGCTCGAAAATGCTATTAATGCCTGCCGCAACCTCGAAACAGAGTTGGGCGATAATGTCGACATGATCGAACTGGGGGAAGCCGAAGGCGACGCCGAGATTGTTAGCGAATGCGAAGCAGCGCTCAGCGATTTGCAAGCGCGCGCCGAACGCATGGAAGTCGAAACATTATTGTCCGGTGAGGCCGACGCCAACGATGCCTTTATCGAGGTGCATGCAGGTGCAGGCGGCACGGAAAGTCAGGATTGGGCTTCCATGCTGCTACGCATGTATATGCGCTGGGCTGAGAAAAAGGGCTTCAAGGTCAATTTGATCGAGCAGACTGACGGTGAAGAAGCCGGCATTAAATCGGCGACCATCGAGATTAAGGGCGCCAATTCTTATGGTTGGGCCAAGACAGAATCCGGCGTGCATCGTCTGGTGCGGATTTCACCTTTCGATAGCAATGCCCGCCGGCATACCAGCTTTGCAAGTGTGTGGTGCTATCCGGTGGTGGATGACGCTATTGATATTGAGGTTGCGGAGTCCGATGTGCGCATTGATACGTTCAGAGCTAGTGGTGCCGGTGGCCAGCATGTAAATACGACCGATAGCGCGGTGCGTATCACACATCTGGAGACGAACATTGTTGTGCAATGTCAGAACCAGCGCTCGCAGCACAAGAACCGCGCGACTGCTTGGTCTATGCTGCGCGCACGCCTCTATGAGTTGGAGCTGCAGAAACGCGAAGAGGAAGCCATGGCAAATGCTGATCAGAAGTCAGAAATCGGCTGGGGTCACCAGATCCGATCATACGTTTTGCAGCCCTATCAGATGGTCAAGGACTTGCGCACTGGTGTTGAAAGCGGCAACCCTTCAAGCGTGCTGGATGGAGCACTAGACCCGTTCATGGAAGCCGCACTTGCGCAACGCGTCAGCGGCGAAGCAACGACGGTCGAAGATCTTGATTGAGACTTAGACTAAAAACTAGATCACGAACTGTGATTAATTCGCTAGCTGGGGCGAGCGGGTCTGATTTGCGTCCTCAAGCAGCACGCCAACCGCTGCATTTTTGAGCGGATCTTTTTCGCGCTTAACAGTGCCGTTCAAATGTGCACCGGTCTCGATAGCCAGTGCTTCGTGATAGATGTCGCCGTTCACCTCGCATGTGGCGCATAAATGCACCTGGCGCGCGCGGATTGTGCCATCAACACGACCCCGAATAGTTACCGTTTCGCCAGCCAGTTCTCCGGTGATATGGGCATCCTGACCAACGGTCACAGCATGCGAACGTAGATCGCCGTCCAAAATGCCATCGATCTGGATATCCCCGGTTGAGGTAATTTGTCCAACCACTTGCAGATCCTTGCACAGGATCGATGGGGCGTTTTTATTCGACTTGCGTTGTTCGCTCATGGGGATGTGCCTATTACTATTTAAGAGTTGCGGAATACGTTTCGGCGATGTTGTAAATCTGCTTGCCTGCATCAAGGAAGGCGGCAGGGTTGCGGACTTTACCATCAAACCAGATTTCATAATGTAAGTGCGGGCCAGTGCTGCGGCCGCTATTGCCGGCATCGCCAATATGCTGTTGGAACTCGACGCGTTGGCCGGTACGCACGCGTGAGCGTGCCAGATGCCCGTAGCGTGTTTTGAAACCATTGCCGTGGTCAATTTCAATCACCAAACCATACGGCCCTTTATAGCCAGCTTGGGTAACCGTGCCCGGCAGAGTGCTATGTACAGGCGTGCCGGTTGTCGCACCGAAATCAACGCCGGAATGGAATGCCGCCCGTTTTTTAAATGGGTCGAGGCGCACGCCGAAATCGCTGGTAATGCTATAATCATGGATCGGCAATGCCAGCGGAATTTTTGTCAAAGACTTGCTGAGGCCTGACAACCGGTCGAGATTAGTGCTGATCCGATATAATTGCTGGTGCAACGAACTGTTGAGGCCGGTCTGTCCCTGCAATGGGATATACGGGCCGCCAATGGAGGTTTCACTTTCTGGCAGCACGCGGGCCATAAACTCTTCCGTGGTTAGCACGTCTGTCTGGTTGATGACCGCCTCAAACTCGTTGATTTTGTGATCAAGGCTTTCTTCGAGCGCGTCAAGAAGGTCGCGCTGGCGGGTATCTAAATTTGCGACGCGCCGGTAAATGTTTTCCGGCAGATACGGCATCACGGTGACTTCGCTGTCGCGGCCTTCAATGGTGGTTTTAATTTCATTAGCAAGTGCAACCTTGGGCGCGGGAACATCACCTGTCTCGGTGCGGCTTTCGAGGGTTACATTTGCTGTGTCTTCAACCCGCCCGATAATGTCGACATTGCCCTTCTTGCTATTGCGTCGTGCAACCCCTGAAAATGCCATTTGCATTTGCCGCAACTCATTCGAGATTGAGGCGTTTTGTTCGAGCACGCGCGTCAGCTCATGGTGTTTCTTCTCAAGCGAGTTTGTCGTTTCGCTGAACCAGTCGCGTGTCAGCACAATTTGCGAGTTCAAATCATCATAGGCAAGTTGCAGGCGGCGCAATTCATTTTCATAGGCGAGTTGCATCTCCTGAAACTCACGATCTTTCTGTGCGGCCAGCTCGTCCTTGAAGACGACGTTTACCGTGGCGTAGCTAAACCAGCCTGCGAAAGCCAGAAAAAAGACTGACAAGAAAATCTGCGATCGCGAGGAGAGCGGCACATAGCTGACGCTGCCGCGGGCGCGGATGTAAAGTTGGCGCTCAACGAAAAAAGACAACACCACTTTTTTCAAACTGTTAACAATAGACGACAATCTAGTTTCCTCTTCCCTCGTTTTGTCCCAAAAAACGCCGTAGGATGCAAGCGCAATAAAATAGTGTCTCAAATTTCAAAATGTGACGCTAATGCTGGGTCGCGGCGGGTTTTGTATAAAATGCAAGTGGCATGCCAGCGGCGGTGCGGGCGGTCTCGTTGAAGGGCGGTTTTAAGCGTCCTTTGAAATATTTATCGACTTTTTCATGGAAACACGCCACCGGCTCACGGCTCTCCTTCGCGCATTGGGCGTTGAACCATTTGACACCTGCGGCCACATGCGACATCTCGTCCTCATAGATGATCTCCAAGATCTGAACCGTTGCCGCATCACCTGTCATATCGAATCGTTTAATCATGCCGGGCGTGACATCAAGGCCGCGTGCTTCCAGCACCATGGGCACAACAACAAGGCGGGCGACGAGATCGTGGCGTGTGTCATAGGCTGCTTCCCACAGGCCGTCATGGGCGGGAAAATCGCCATAAGCAAAGCCCATATCATTGAGCCGCTTTTCCAGCATCATGAAATGTCGGGCCTCGTCTGCCGCAATGGACAACCAGTCGCTGAAAAATTCCTTTGGTAAGTCATGATCTGTGAACCGTCCTGCCATATCGCAAGCAAGATCAATGGCGTTCAACTCGATATGCGCCAGCGCATGAATTTGAGCTGCCCGCCCGGTTTCGGAGCCGAGCCGCCGCGCCGGCATTTCGCGCGGGTGCAAAAGCTCAGGGCGCGCGGGCCGTGCGGGACGATCAGGCCAGTCGTGCGGCTGATCAAATACACATGAAAGATTGCCGCGCCGCCAATCCGACCAGGCGCGACGTGCGCCTGCTGCTTTTTCCTGCGGATGCGCTGTTTGCAACACGGTGCGCATGGCATTGTTTACGGAAATGGGAGGCAAATCTGGTCTCCAGTTTAGCCGGTTACAGCTTCTAACACAGCGTCGACATGGCCTTTCACGCGAACTTTGCGCCAGATCTGTAGTATTTTCGCGTCTTCGCCAATCAGGAATGTGGCACGTTCAATGCCCATGTATTTTTTGCCATACATATTCTTTTCCACCCAAACGCCATAAGCGTCGAGCATTTTTTGATCCGGATCACTTAGCAGGGTAACGCCTAACGCGTGTTTGGTTTTAAATTTTTCGTGTTTTTCAACGCTGTCAGCTGACACGCCGATAATCTCGGTATTCGCAGCTGCAAATGCATCCATCTTGGCCGTGAATTCGATGGCCTCGGTGGTGCATCCCGGCGTGTCGTCTTTGGGGTAGAAATAAATAATGAGCTTTTTGCCCTTGTAATCGGCCAGCGAAATCTGACGTCCCGCGTCCGCGGCGCATGAAAATTTGGGTGCTTTCGATCCAACTTCCAGTGATCCTGACATTTTAGTCTCCCGTTTTGTAAATCAGCCTGTTATGACACCACATGAAGCGGCATAGATTAATCTGTTTGGTACATGCGCCCTGTCAAGGCCACAATTCTAGTTTATACCGTTTTTGAGCGAGTTAGCTCAGGAGATCAATGAATTGACGCGATATATTGCAGGCTTTTTTCTGGTTGTTCTGATGGTGCTTGTCGGCGCAACCATAACGCTGTCTATCCGTCCGATCCCGCTCGGCTTCCCAGCCGAATTCTTAATACGCCAGCTTGTCGATTTTGATCCGGACACGCAATTCTCCGTCGATGGGGCGCAACTGGCTTGGTCACCAAGTCGCGAGGTGCCCTATATTTCTGCCGATACGATCTCCTATGTCAGCGCGACCGGAGATTTGCTGCGCGCGCAAGACGTTAAACTTTATCCAAGTTCGGAGGCACTCTGGATAGATGGCACGCTGGCGCTGTCCAATATGTCCATCGAACGCCTTGAATTGCAGGCTGGTGCGCGGCATGTGCAAACATCGACATTAACGGATTTATTTGCGGCGATATCACGCTTGAGTGTCAATGATGCGCAATTTACCCGCTATATTGAGGTAGTTTCGGTGCGTGACGTGCTGATCCGCGACACAGACGGTCAGCCTTCGCCGGAAGGGTCAAAGTTTCTGCTAACCCGCAGCGATGGGGGGCTGAGTAGCGTCCTACAGCTGGCCTATTTTAGAGGTGATCAGCTGACACGCATCTCCGGGCGTGGCTATACCCAACCCGGTAAGCGCGGTCGCATCGACATTGAGCTGGATCATATGAACCCGGCAGATCTTGCAGGCTTTAGTTCATTATTCTCGCCGCTTTCCGCGCTGTCGCTGCCCGTTGATGCGAAGCTGGGTTTTGATCTTGCGGCAAATGGTCAACCAGAACGTGGCGAGGTCAGCATCCGTCTTAGAGACGGCAAGGTGACGCTTTCCGATCGGGCTTTTGAGGTAAACCGATTTGATTTGGAAATTGAGAG
>MDTB01010166.1_pt1 | contig 72968 bp, 69 predicted proteins | sample 811161 | NCBI WGS metagenome assembly MDTB01 (sample SAMN05326650, study PRJNA326480) | marine metagenome | isolation source: seawater | place: Mediterranean Sea | collected 2009 | reverse complement strand
TTAGTGGCGCCCTGAGCAGGATTCGAACCTGCGACCCTCCGCTTAGGAGGCGGATGCTCTATCCTGCTGAGCTACCAGGGCGTAACCCAATCATATCAAAACCTGAGATATACCTTCAGTATAACAATCTGTTGTAAACTCAGGAAAACACCCAGATGTAAGTTACTTTATGCAGGATACCAGACCACTTTTGCTGCAAACAGATTTTCCAGCTATTCGGAGGGATGTGCTTCAGACTCTTCAGGTTAACTTGGGGTATCTTTGTAACCTTAGTTGTACACACTGTCATGTCAATGCAGGACCCACGCGCACTGAGTTGATGGATCGTGAGACTATCAACGTGGTTCTAGATTATTTATCGATAAAAGAAATCGATACGTTGGACTTGACGGGTGGTTCTCCGGAAATGAACCCGTACTTTTGCTATCTTGTTGAGGCAGCTTCGAAAATGGGGGTGCGGGTCATGGATCGCTGTAATCCCACTATCCTAGAGGAGAAAGGTTACGAGTATTTGGCAGAGTTTCTCGCAAAGCATGAGGTTATTGTCATTGCGTCGATGCCATGTCATTCAGAGCAGAATGTCGACCGGCAGCGCGGCAATGGAGTGTATCGTGACAGTATCGCAGGTTTAAAAAAACTGAATGCACTGGGTTACGGGAACCCAGACTCAGGCTTACTGCTTAACCTTGTTTATAATCCTGATGCTCCGGTGCTTCCGCCCCCGCAAGAAGAATTAAAACGGGATTATAGGCGAATCTTATGGGCGGAGCATGGTATCGCCTTTAACGAGCTTTATGTTTTAGCGAATATGCCTATTAGTCGTTTTGGAGCGCGTCTGCTGGCGAAAGGTGATTATGTTGAGTATATGAATTTACTGCGGGGATCTTTTTCCCAAGAAAATCTTGAGACTGTTATGTGTCGTTCTTTGATAAGTGTAGATTACCAGGGCTATGTTTATGACTGCGATTTTAACCAGATGCTGTTAATGCCTCTCATCGTGAGTGATAAGCCTAGGACCCATTTGAGTGAGTTACTGAAGATTGATTTGGCTGGTGTGGATATAGCTACTGGTGAGCACTGCTATGGTTGCACAGCAGGTCAGGGAAGCAGCTGTAGTGGTGCTCTGAGCTAGTTTTCGTTAGTTGTGGATGTCACTATTGTAATTCCTGTTCTAAATGAAGCACATCGTATTGAAAAAATACTCCAATCGTTAGTTGGTTATGACGTAATCGTTGTAGATGGGGGCAGCGAGGATTCAACTATTGGTATTGCTCGTCAATATGATGTGACCATACTCTCCTGGACTAAGGGTCGTGCTTCGCAGATGAATGCTGGCGCAGAACGTGCTGAGGGGGACCAGTTACTGTTTTTGCACGCCGATACGATCTTACCCCAAGATTGGGATGTAGTTTTAGAGAATATGAGCAATCTAAATAGGGTTTGGGGACGTTTTGATGTTGGTTTTGATGATTGTTCCATTATATTTAATGTTATTGCAAGGATGATGAATTTGCGGTCTCGATTTACCGGTATTTGTACAGGAGACCAAGGGATGTTTGTTAAGCGCTCGCTGTTTAACGAGATTGGAGGCTTCGCAAATATTCCATTGATGGAGGATCTAGAGTTGAGCAAGCGGCTAAGGAAGTTTTCTAGGCCCCATTGTTCTGCGAGCAAGGTAATAACCTCAAGTCGACGTTGGCGACAGAATGGCATATTGAGAACAATTCTGCTGATGTGGTGGTTGCGGGTTCTTTACTTTTTTGGGGTCTCTCCGTGGAGTTTGGCGAAACAGTACAATCCGCACCAGTAATGAAATATAAAGATACATCTATTCTAATTTTCTGTAAGGCGCCAGTGCCTGGCACTGTTAAAACAAGGCTTATACCCGCTTTCGGAAAGGACAGGGCTTGTGCATTACATATAGCCTTATCAAAGAGAATTATAGGTGAGGCTTTAGAAGCTAATCTTGGTGAGGTAATACTTTTTTGTTGGCCAGATATGTCCCATGAGTTTTTTGCTTCATTTAATGAGCTTAGGCTAGTTGTTCAAGAAGGAAGAAACTTAGGCGAGCGAATGCATAATGCATTCAACAAAGTATTAGCCAAGAAGAGAAGCGCAGTTCTTATTGGAACAGATTGTCCTACGATTGATAGATATTACCTTGATAGGGCTATGGCGAGGCTTCTCCATTATGACGCAGTAATTGGACCGGCTGAGGACGGGGGATATGGGCTGATTGGGTTACATACATCACATCCCAATTACTTCGAAAATCTAGCATGGGGTTCTGATCATATTTGCTCAGAGACCTGTAGTCGCTTTAACCAAGCTGGTCTGCATTGGTCGTTGATGCCGTTGATTTGGGACGTAGATCGACCCGCAGATGTCACGCGTTACCTCTCACTTGGAACATAAATTTGTTCGAAATTCTTTTCGAGATGTACTGCTTGGTAATTACCAAATGTTATATCGATATTACTTAATGATTCTTTCCTATCACTGATTTCCTAGATACCATTTGTTTGTGTCCATCGTACTTTTTATTATGGAAAAGCGTTTTAGTAATTTACTCTGTTTAGTGGTCATCGCGTTTATGACGATCTTTCTGTTGGCTCCTTGGTTGGGTTGAAATAATCGTCAAAAGCTATTCCATTAGTCCATTAGTCCATGTCATTAGGCGTCAAGTTACTCCAAAAACAAATCTGCGCGCTCATTGTTGGATAAAATAACATCGGAGTACTTCAGTCTTTCTTCATTGGAGAGTTGTGCATCGAGGCGATTAAGCATAGCTTCTCTCGCGAGCTCATCCCTCTAAATACGTCGGCTTATCGCGACTTCCTTTTCCACAACAATGACCCAAGTTTCATGTCCAAGATCTTGTCAGCCCACTTCTACTAGAACGGTTGCCTCGAAACCTATAATCTCTTTATCATCACAAGCACTGATTCGTTGCTGCGCTAGTCGATGAATTTCAGGACAAACTATATCAGTGAGTTTTTTAAGTTGTCGTTTGCTAGCGAATACTTTCTTTCCAAGAAGTCTCCTATCTGTTGAATCAACTTACTTGGCCAAGTCTTCGCCAAAAGTCTTGTTTACCTAGTAATACTATGGAGTTCCTCCATCATATGTAAGGCACTGAGTACACAGGATCGATGACAGCTGCACCTTGCTCTGAAAGATAGCTAAAAGCTGTCGATTGTCCTTATGCAAGACCGCTGACCAGATAGATTTTTTCCTGTGCAAATTTTTTGATTTACAGCTTCGAACTCTACCTTAATCTCTTTGTCCATAATGACTTATCCAGTTCCTTAAGGAATAGTTCCAAACGTTGTACGCACCAATCTGTGCGGTTGGGTGCCATCATATCGCCAACGAAAACGTGCTCTATTGATTCTTCATTCAAAGTTACTGGAATGAGTTCTTTTTGGTCTGAGCCCCAAGCCTCATGAACCTTGACGGCAGCGTAGGAGTCAATAGTAGGATCATTTTTCATATACATGGTACAAAGCGGGATATTGAATCGCGAATATTTTACAGTGCGAGCCCAGTCTACTACTTTCTGCATTTCTATCAGAGCACGTACAGAGTATCCATGAGAAGAAAATCTTCGCTCGAGCTCATTTTGTAGACTAAGTTCGCGACGCCTCCCAATTAGAAGAGGCATCCAATAGTTAGACCAAGGCCAGGTTAATATTGATGAAATAGAAAAAAATGGAGTATCAAGATGATGACGTGGTCTAAAGTTAGGGGCCAAAAAAATTGCTGCATAAAGCTTATTTTTGGTGAACCCTTGACTAGCGAGCCATACTGAGAGAGTAGCTCCAGTGGAAGTACCTATGATAATAACCTTATCTCCAAGTTGCTGAGCGATATGCCAGTAGTCTACGATGCTTTGCAGCCAGTCCTCTGCGCTTGCATTGATATCATCCTTAACTCCATGTCCAGCAAGGCGACCAAGTATATAATTGCAGGAGAAGTGTTTCGCTAGCTCTTCTGTTAATGGTGAGGTTTCTTTTGGTGTGGCCGAAAAACCGTGAATGTAAAGGAAGCAGACCTTTGTACGCTTTGGCTTAGAGGCATTTGCCCAGCCGATATGCGCTTCTACAGAGGGCATAAGACAAGGGACCTCGGATTCCACATTTTTAAGCCAAACTTCAAGATCTAATAGCGATAGATTTATGGGTACATTAGATATTGGTGACTTGGGATCAAGACGTGGCTTACCTAGTCGCCATGAAAGACAGCTCATTGAGAAAAGAATACCAATAATAATGAGACTAGAGCTAATTTCCATTCCGGGGTCAGTTCAAGAAAAATTGCATATAAAAATTACATTTTTATTTTATTTACACACGCAATGTATAATAGAATCACTTGACTTGGTACAGGTTTTCGGTCGAAAAGTAGTGAGGTAGCGAAAAAGTAAATGCGGTTGCACGCAATCAAGCTCGCAGGTTTCAAATCTTTTGTGGATCCTACAACAGTTCCATTTCCTAGTAATCTCTGTGCCGTTGTTGGCCCAAATGGTTGTGGAAAATCAAATATCATTGATGCGGTTCGATGGGTGATGGGTGAGTCATCAGCCAAGACGCTTCGCGGTGAGTCCATGGCTGACGTAATCTTTAATGGTTCAACTGCGCGTAAACCTGTCGGTCAAGCTAGCATTGAGCTGCAATTTGATAATGCGAAGGGCCGTATGGCTGGCCAGTATTCTAGTTACAGCGAAATTTCTATAAAAAGACAAGTTTCCCGTGACGGTCAATCAAATTATTTCCTTAACGGTGTTAAATGCCGACGGAAGGACATTACCGATATTTTTCTTGGCACTGGTCTAGGACCAAGAAGTTACTCGATTATTGAACAGGGGATGATCAGTCAGTTAATCGAAGCGAAGCCAGAAGATCTAAGAGTCTATCTGGAAGAGGCGGCGGGTATCTCTAAGTACAAAGAACGCAGGAAGGAAACCGAACGCAGGATCAGCCATACTCGGGATAATCTTGATAGGTTGACTGATCTACGACAAGAGCTTGATCGCAATCTTCATTATTTAGAAAAGCAAGCGAGGGCGGCAAAACGTTACAAGGAACATCGCCAAGAGGAGAGGAAGACTAGAGCGCAGCTTCACGTTTTAAAGTGGTCTTCTATAGGAGAAGAAGCCCAGATAGTGAATACTGGTATAAGTCGTCTCGTGACGTTAAAAGAAAGTGCTGTCGCCGATCAACGTAGGTTAGATAAAAAGCTTGAAACGCTTCGAGATGAACTCTTGGAGCTAGAGGATTCAAGAGATGAAATACAGAAAAAATATTACGCTTTCGGAACTGAAATCGCTCGTTTAGAGGATGGCATTAAATACCAGACTGAGCGTTTAGGGCAGCTACATGTCAACATGGAAAAAGTTATTCAGGATTTTGACAAGGTCGATCTAGACTTGGTAGGGGATTTAAGGATTGTGGATGAGCTCTCTGATGAGTTGAAGGAAACCCGCCCGAAACACAGTCAAGCTCTTGATCTAGAGAAACTTTCAAGTAAGGAACTAGCCTCAGCACAACGAGACTTGGAGGATTGGCAAGACTCGTGGGATACTTTTAACCAGAGTGCTGCTGAAGCTCGACAGGAAAGTGAAGTACAGCAGTCTCGAATCGCCCACCTTGAGTTATCTATTGAGAGACAAAATGAACGTATTCAATCTTTGAGAGATGATGTGGACCGGATGCATCAAACCGCCCATGAACAGGAAATAGATCCTTTGGAGATCATGCTTGGTACACAGGAAGAGCAGATTCTACGTCTTGAGTCCGAACTTGGGGATATATCGGAGCGTTTAGAAAGCCAGCGTGAGGAGAATGCGCGTCAGGGGGACGCGCTGGACAATATGAGAAGTGACCTGCAGTCAATGGTTGGACGAAGAGCCTCTCTTGAAGCACTTCAACAGGCTGCATTAGGTCAAAGTGATGACTCAGAGTCAGTATGGCTTATGAAGCATGGTTTGAGTGAGCGTCCTAGATTAGTCGAGCAAATTACTGTTGAAGATGAATGGGCTCAAGCTGTGGAAACGGTTCTTGGTGAAAGCTTGCAGGCGCTTTGTTTGTCAAATCTCGATGACATAAAAGAGTTACTGACTGATGCGTCAGAACGGAGTTTTAAATTAATTGCAAGTGACTTGGAGGTAGTAAATTCGTCAAAAGACCAATTGGCTTCCCGTATAGGTGGCAATATTAATGTCTCAAACTTACTTCATGGAGTTTATACAGCAGAGTCGTTAGAAGAAGCGCTTTCTTTTCGTGACAGGCTATCTGAAGGTGAGTCGATCATTACAAAAAATGGTATATGGCTTGGTCAGAATTGGGTCATAGTGCATAGAGAATCTGATAAAGAGGGTAGTGTGATTCTTCGTCAAGCTGAACTTGATCGCTTGAATGTGGAGATGCGTGAGCTCACAGCCTCTGTAAGAGATAGATCGAATGAGCTTGATTCAAATCTGATTGCTTTAAGTCAGTCTGAAACTGATAGGGAATCAGTACGGGTAAGATTAGCGAAGCAGCAGGAATCGCTCTCTGAGACCCGTGCCCAGTTGGGTGCTAAACGACAGCAAGTAGAACAGGTAAAAACGGATCTGGCTCGAGCGGAACAGGAAATGGTTTCATGTCAGAGAGAAGCGAGTTCGGATAAAAACTTGCTACTTGAAGCCCAGAACGCATTGCAAATTGCACTCGATAGAATAGAGAAGGATGCATTACTAAGACTTCAGCTGACCACCGATCGAGAAACAATTCAGACCCGGTTTGGTGAGGCTCGAGGGGAAGCTGAAATTAATAGAGATTCTGCCCATGAATTAGCTCTTAAAGTTGAGTCTATAGAAACCCAGATATCCTCAGCGCAGCGTGGAATGGTCCGCCTTAAAGAACAAAAGATCGCACTTGGGGCTAAGAGAGAGGAGCTCTCTGAGGCTATAAAAGATAGTGAGATGCCGCAGAAAAATCTAAGAGAGGATCTTGAAGAAAATCTTGCACAACGACTGGAGGTAGAGAGGGAACTTGCTTCAGTTCGCTCGGAGTCAGAGGCAATAGACTTTAAACTTCGTGAAGCTGAGGGGGAACGACAAAAAATCGATGAATCTCTAGAATTGAATAGGATTGAGTTAGAGAAAGCTCGCCTCGAATATCAGACCTTAGAAGTTCGTCGGACTTCCATCCAGGAGCAGATAGCTGCTGATAAAATGGACCTAGATACATTGCTTGGAGATCTTCCAGAGGGGGCAAACGAACAGGACTGGGAAGAAAAGCTCGTTCTTTTGAATGATCGGATTCATAAGCTGGGTAGTCCCAATCTTGCGGCTATAGATGATTTCAAAGTGCAGTTGGAAAGAAAACAATATCTTGATTCTCAGAATGATGATTTAGAGGAAGCTCTGGTAACTCTGGAAAATGCAATTCGCAAGATTGACCTAGAGACTCGGGCTCGGTTCAAAGAAACTTTTGACCGAGTTAATGAAAAGTTACAACAATTATTCCCTAAATTATTTGGTGGGGGGCATGCATACTTAGAGATGACAGGAGATGATCTGCTGAACACCGGTGTGGGCTTAATGGCGCGACCGCCTGGTAAGCGGAACAGTAGTATCCATCTGCTTTCTGGAGGTGAAAAAGCTCTTACCGCTATCGCCATGATCTTTTCGATATTTGCGCTAAATCCGGCTCCTTTTTGTTTGCTGGATGAGGTAGATGCGCCTTTGGATGATGTAAACGTTAGGCGTTACTCAGAGCTTGTGAGAGAGATGTCACGCACCGTGCAGTTCATTTATATAACGCATAATAAGATCGCTATGGAGATGGGAGAGCAATTAATGGGGGTTACTATGCATGAGCCTGGTGTTTCCCGCTTAGTTTCTGTAAATATGGATGAGGCCGTCGCCATGGCTGCTGTTTAGGGTAATTGGATCATGGAATACGATTTAAGAGAGTGGTTACTTATTCTGGGCCTAGTGATGATCATTGCCATTCTATTACATGGCTATTGGCGGTCATTCAGAGGTAGAAAAAACCTTAAAATGCAGTTAGAAAAGGGCTTTCTTTCAAAAGTGGGAGATGGAACTACAATCGATGATCTTCGTATGCTCAAGGCTGAACTTCCTAATGGTGGTGCTCGCTTTAAAAAAGTGAGTTCCCATAAATCTTACGAAGACCATTCTGAACTAGGGGAAACCGTCAAGCCCAAGGCGATTGACCATAAAATCTACAGGCAATTCGAGAAGGACACACCGTCATGTCTAGAGCATAAACGCCAATTAGCAAATACTGCTCAAGTTGAAAAGAGTATAGTTATAAACGTATTTTCTTCAGTTGGTTTCTTCAACGGGCAACAGCTTCTCGAAGTTTTGGTAAATCTCGATATGACTTATGGTGCTATGAATATTTTTCACCGAATCGGTGAAGATGGAATTCCTGAATTTAGTCTGGCGAGTGCAATAGAGCCGGGCACCTTTGATATAAGTAAGCTGGCGACTGAGGAAATCACTGGGGTAACCATGTTCATGCATGTTCACAAATTGGTCGATCCGGAGTCTGTCTATGATAAAATGCTCGCAGTCGCAAAGACGATTGCAGCAGATCTTGGTGGACTCATTAAAGATGAGTCTAGAAGTGTGATTACGGCACAAACAATAGAGCACTGTCGTCAAGAAATAAGGGACTTTCAATTTCGTCACTCGGCGTGAATTATGGTCACCTCAGCTGATACAGAATTCGAGATTAAGAGACTCAGAGAGGAAATTGACAAACATAACTACCTGTATCACCACCAAGATGCTCCAGAAATAACCGATGTAGAATTTGACGTATTATTTCGAAACTTGCAGAGGCTTGAATTAGAGCACCCTGAATTTTTAGCCTCCGACTCGCCGACGCAGCGGGTTGGATCTCCACCACTCAAATCGCACGCTAAGATAATTCACGAAGTCCCCATGTTGTCGCTCGATAATGCTTTTAGTGAGCAAGATTTAGCCGATTTTGAAGCGCGAGTTCTCGCTCGTTTAAAGACATCAGATATTATCCGATATTGCTGTGAACCCAAGATTGATGGCGTAGCTATTAGTCTCATTTATGAGGAGGGAAAATTGGTATGTGGTGCTACTCGTGGCGATGGAACTACTGGTGAAGACGTCACTCAAAATGTGAGAACTATTGATACAGTGCCATTGTGTCTTGATGGAACTGGGTATCCGGAGCTTCTTGAAGTTCGTGGAGAGATTTACTTTCCTCGCTCGGCATTCAAGGCTGTCAATCAATTATCCATTGGTCGGGGTGAGCGGCCGTTTGCCAATCCCCGTAACGCTGCTGCTGGCAGTCTACGCCAATTAGACTCTCGATTAACGGCTGAAAGAAGACTATCAATGTTTTGTTACAGTGTTGTCCAAGCGAAGGGTGGTCATTTACCGGATAAGCAAAGCGAAATACTTCTTAAATTAGAAACGTGGGGTTTACCTATAAATCCGCTAATAGAAGTAAGACAGGGGGTCAAAAATTGCATCGAGTTTTTTGGTAAATTACTGAGTAGGCGTGAATATTTAGATTATGATATCGATGGGGTTGTCTTTAAGGTCGATAGTTTAGACTTCCAGGAAAGACTTGGGGTTCTGACTCGCACACCAAGATGGGCAATTGCTCATAAGTTTCCGCCGGAAAAAGGTGTTTCAGTAGTCAAAAATGTAGAGTTTCAAGTAGGTCGTACAGGAGCCCTGACTCCCGTTGCGCGTTTAGAACCGGTGAAGATAGGTGGAGTAACTGTTAGTAACGTGACGCTGCATAACATGCAGGAGATCGAGAGATTAGGCTTAATGATTGGTGATAGTGTCCTTATCAATCGAGCTGGTGATGTTATCCCAAAAGTTATTTCAGTAATTGCTAAGAAAAGACCTGGGAATGCGAAAAGGATTGAACTTCCAAACACCTGTCCATCTTGTGGATCGACTATCACAAACAACGAAGCCGTTGCCAAGTGTATTAGTGGTCGTGATTGTCCTGGTCGACTAAGGGAAAACATTCGGCACTTTGCATCTCGTTCAGCTATGGATATTGATGGTCTTGGAGAAAAGATCATTGACCAACTTATTGCTGCCTCACTGGTTAACTCTCCCGCGGATCTCTACAAGTTGTCCAGAGAGCAATTTATCCAGCTTGATCGACTAGGACCGAAATCGGCCGATAATCTTATTGCTGCATTAGAAAAAAGCAAAAAGACAACGCTAGCAAAATTTATATATGCCCTTGGTATTGAAGAGGTTGGTGAATATACATCAGTTGTGCTGGCGCGATCGTTTTTCGGTTTAAACTTGTTGTTTGAAGCGACTATAAGTAACTTGATGTCTGTTCCTGATATTGGGCTGATTGTTGCACAAAAAATCTATGAGTTTTTACGAGTTGAAAAGAATCAATCATTGATTAATGAATTGATTAGTCTGGGTATACATTGGGACATTGAGGAGCCACCAGAGGTAAAGCAGGTATTACGGGGAGAGGTATGGGTACTCACGGGAACTCTTTCTACTTTGACCCGTAATGATGCCAAAGTAAGATTACAAGCTCTCGGTGCTAAAGTTTCTGGTTCTGTATCTTCAAAGACTGACTGCGTTGTTGCTGGGGATGCATCGGGTTCTAAGCTTATTAAGGCTAAGGCACTTAATATTAGAATAATTTATGAAGCTGAACTCTTGAAATTATTGGAGCAACGCAATGTTTAAGATAACGATCACAATTCTAATGCTTCTTGTCCTGGGGGGCTGCGCTTCTAATCCTCCAAAAAATACAAATAATTTATGTGCGATTTTTACTGAGAAGAAGAGCTGGTATAAACAGGCGCGAAAGGCTTCAAAACGTTGGGGAACATCAATACCTGTGATGATGGCGTTTGCACACCAGGAATCGGGTTTTAGGGCAAATGCTAGGCCACCACGTAAAAAGATCTTGTGGATATTGCCTGGACCTCGACCAGCCAGTGCCTTTGGATTTTCTCAGGCGATAGACAGTACATGGAAGGCATATCAAAAATCCTCGGGTAGAAGACGTGCAGATCGTAATGATTTTGGGGACGCGATGGATTTTATTGGCTGGTACAATGATCAGAGTCAAAATATCAATAATATATCTAAGACGGACGCTTATAATCTATATCTTGCCTACCACGAAGGACATGGGGGTTTTAGGAAGAGGTCTTTTAAGAGAAAGCAATGGCTAAAAAATGTAGCTGAGAAAGTGTCCTCGCGAAGTGATTTGTATGCCCGACAGCTTCAGAACTGCGAAAGGAATTTAAACAGAGGATTTCTGAGGGGTCTGCTCAGCCAAAGATAGCCTTTGGCAATTGTTTGAAAAAAATGGTGACTTAGTGTGCAAAGCATAAAGATTCCCAGTAATTTTTATGTCCTAGCTCAACGCAGGGGTATTCCCGTAGAGCATATTCCAGGTTATTACGAGGCTGTTTTAAACATTTGCCAAGCAGCAGTGTCATGTTTTGATGGGAGTATGCTAACCCTTGGCATTGGAGGGGGGCAGGGAACTGGGAAATCTACAATTTCTTTTATGGTAAAAAATGTTCTAGCCCAAGTATTTTCAATCTCAGCTGAGATTCTTTCCATCGATGATTATTATTTAACGCGTGATGAACGCTTTGATCTTGCAGCGAAGGTACACCCCTTACTGGCCGTGAGAGGTGTTCCAGGTACACATGATATGCATTGGATGCGGGAGACAATATCATCTCTGAGAAGTGGCGAATCATGTAAAGTGCCCGTTTTTAGTAAGGGTGAGGATGATCGATTGCATTATGAACAGGTGAAATACCCCCCTGAAATTTTAATCCTTGAAGGATGGTGTTGGGGTGCGAGACATGTACCAGACGAAGAATTGCAATGCCCAATAAATGAACTGGAAGCACAACGAGACTCGGATTTGGTTTGGCGGCGTTTCGTAAATCAAGCTCTAGCATCGGATATCTACCAGGAATGCTTCGCGACTGACTTACAGGTATTTTTGAATGCGCCTAATATGGAGGCAATTTTTCGTTGGAGATTTCAACAGGAGTCCCAGCTGATTAATGGAGGTCATATAATGAGCCAAGCAGAAATCCGAAACTTTATTATGCACTATCAGCGCATTAGTGACCGTATGCAAAAGCAATCTGCTGCGGATATAACTGTGCTCTTGGGCGATGATCATGAAGTGGTGCAGATCGACAATCGGTTTATTACCAAAAGGTAAATGTTCGGTCGGCTGCGTGCCTAAATGTCCAAAATTAGGTTTTGCTCACTTATTCAATGGTGTTCGTGAAAGGCGTTGGTTGGCATGTAAAGAATACAAAGCTCTTTGATAAATAAGTTTTTGAGTTTACGATAATCCTGTTTCTTTTCCCTGCATAAAAAAGAGAGCCGCGGAGGGCTCCCTTCGATTTGGTGAGAGTATAGTAGTTAACACGCCTCAAATAGCCCAGCCGCTCCCATTCCTCCTCCAATACACATGCTCACAACCCCATACCGTTTCTCTCGGCGTTTTAATTCGCGAATTATGTGTCCTGTTAGTCGCGAACCAGTCATACCAAAGGGATGTCCAATGGAAATTGATCCGCCATTCACATTGTATATTTCCGGATCGATTTCTAACTTATCACGACAATATAAGCATTGGGATGCGAATGCTTCATTAAGTTCGACTAAATCAATATCGTTTATTTTCATACCTTTATTCTTAAGAAGCTTCGGAATAGCAAACACTGGTCCAATTCCCATTTCATCTGGTTCACAGCCAGCTACAAACCAGCCTCGGAAATAAGCCTTTGGAGTTAAACCAAGTTGGTTAGCTCTTTCCTCACTCATTAGTAATGTCATTGAAGCTCCATCGGAGAGTTGTGAGGCATTTCCAGCTGTGACTGAGCCATTTTCTTCAAACGCTGGTGGAAGCTTAGCTAATCCTTCTAGGGTTGTCCCGGGACGGTTACATTCGTCACTAACACATTCTCCATCAACGATCTCTGTCTCTCCAGTTTCTTTATCTACAACTTTTTGCCATTTGACTTTCATAGGTACAATTTCATCGTCATAGAGACCTGCCTGTTGAGCCGATGCAGTTCTCATTTGACTTTCATAAGAGAACTCATCTTGATATTCCCGGGTAATATTGTATCTCCTAGCGACCACTTCGGCGGTGTTCCCCATCGCCATGAAGATATCAGGTGATATATCTCGAATTGTCGAGTGCGCCTCCGATTTTCCAGGAGTTCCGCGCGCGCCCGCAGTAATCGATTCCACTCCTCCAGCGATCATAATTTCACTACACCCGCTCGCAATTTGATTCGCTGCAAATGCAATGGAGTTTAATCCTGAGGAACATGCCCTACTAATCGTGGACCCTGCTGTCGTTATTGGCAGTTTAGAGAGAACTACAGCCAGACGGGCCAAATTGCCTCCCTGCTCCCCAGTTTGGCCGGCGCATCCAACAATCACGTCTTCCACTTCTACTGGATCTAGTTGGGAATTGCGATCCAATAGCGCATTAATACAGTGTGCCACCATATCGTCTGGCCGTGTAAGATTAAAAGTTCCTCGATGGGACTTCGCCAGTCCGGTTCTCACACTATCTACTACTACAACATCGCGCATTATCTCTCTCCATAAATAAACTTAATCACCTTTAATCCCTTTTATTGTGCACTTTTTGTCAATTTAGATAAAGTAGAAAACAACGAACCTAAAGACATTTTGCGGATTGCATTAAGAAAGCATTGCTTTCAGCCAATCCCCCGAGACGATTCCTTGATTTCCATAATATCCGATGTTCAGTAATGATTTGTTGGATGGCCTTTTTTGGGTCCTTGGAGCGGTGTCTATAGCCCCTAAATAATGCAAGTCGATCGAGGCTATGGATGGTCATACGAACAGCATTGCTTAATTCTTCTATAACGAGGCTGGTTGGCGCTGCATCTATTTCCTCTGACATATCCCTCAGTAGCTTTTGAACCGCTTCGAGCTCCTTCTCCCTAATCTGTTTTGAAAAGACTGTTTCTTTTCTCATAGGCCAAAATAGTAAATGATTGAAAAGGGTGCCATTTTTCAGGCCACAATCGATTTTGTCCGGCAGTGTACCTAACTTTACTAGAAGTTGTGCTGCTTGTAGTTGCTCCGGTAACCAGACTTTGTGGATGGCGTCTGATATATCTATTTGTTTTGAGGCGTTATGATGCCATGCGTGACAGGCACCGATGGTTAGACCCCCAAAACTGACAGGAAGATATTGATGATGTCCATGATCGCCCCAATCGGTAATAAGATAACCTTGCGCACCAAATGTCATACCATTTAGGGCTGCTAGGCTGAGATTTTTTGTTGCGTTAGTTAGACGGCCAGTGATGCTATTCCAACTAGATGTCCCCGGACAAACATAGAATTTCAGACCGCTGGATGCTATCTGTTTGCACTCTCTTTCAAACGGATGATCATCTTCATACCCCCAGATCAAAGCTGTTAAATCTTTCGATAGCATCTCTATGGACTCGGGGTATTTCATAATTATATCTGCCCAAAACATAGTTGTTTTTCCATACTTTTCTACCATTAGTTTTATCTTTTGCATAAATGAGATATAAACTTGGGCCGTACCTTTGCGCTTGCATTGCTTTGCGCTCCATCCTTTACCGAGTTCCCATGGTTCATCCCCACCAATGTTAAAGTACTGACTATCGAAAATAGGGAGGTACTCATTGTAAAGCTCTGAGAGCAGATTAAGGCTTTTCTTATTCGGTTTAAGTGTGCTCCCAAACGGAACTTGCTCATTAGTCAAAGGATGAATAAACCCGTTCGGACATTCTGCATATTCGTGATATTGGGGATGCCTTAGCCAGCGTTCAAAGTGACCAAATGAATTAAGATTGGGTACAAGTTCTATGAACCTTTCAGAGCAGTAGTCTTTGAGATAACTCAGCTGGTTTGCTGTCAAAGGAGATGAGTTATTCCATACAGTTCGATGCCTCGTGAAGGCGAATGTATGCTCGATGTAGAGTTGTATTTGGTTTATTTTCAGCATCGATAGGGTGTCGATGATCATAAATAGAGTGCTCATCTTTGGAACTTTGCAGCGACTAATGTCTAACATAACAGCTCGACACTCAAAGTCTGGTTGATCCTGAATTTCGAAACATCGCAGTCGAGACCCTGAGTTTGCAAAGATCTGATGTAATGTAGCTAACCCATAAAAAAAGCCATCTTCAGTTGAAGCTCCAAGCGTTATACCTCGTTCAGTATTATTTAGTGTATAGGATTGTGCAGGAGCAACTACCCTTTCAATCGTGACCAGAGCAACGCCATCTGGAGTGTTTTTTGCTCGTATTAGGTCATGTTTTTTACAAAAAGATTTGATGGCCCTTCGTAACCTCGGAGATGTAGAATGAGACACATAAACAAGTCGCGAATTGTTGTTTGTCCAGTAGTCATAGCTTTTAAATATCTTTGGTGGGGGGTAGATATTCACTTGTTACTCACTTGATGATCCCGCTACTGACCATTCTCTCAGTAGGATAAGGATAAATCTATGCATAATACCGTGATTAAGTGATCACCGGGAGCGTATATGTCGAATAATCTACTTGCTTTGGATCAAGGTACTAGCAGTACGAGAGCGATTTTGTTTAATAACGCATGCGATATACTGGATATAGCTCAGAGACAATTGACGCAATTTTTTCCAAAGAATGGCCAGGTTGAGCATGATCCTGAAGAAATTTGGGAGTCTTCTTTGGAAGTTATGAAATCAGTAATAAAAAAAGCCGAATCGGTTACAGCTATAGGTATTACAAACCAACGTGAAACAACTATTGTTTGGAATCGTGAGACTGGAAAGCCGGTCTATCCCGCCATTGTTTGGCAGGATAGGCGTACGGCCGATTACTGTGATCTTTTGAGGGCTCAGGGCTTAGAGGAAACTATTACAAAAAAAACAGGTTTACTATTAGATCCTTATTTTTCGGCAACCAAATTGAAATGGATTTTAGATCACGTTAACGGGGCCCGTGATAAAGCAAGAGAAGGGTGTTTACTCTTTGGTACTGTGGATAGCTTTTTACTATGGAAATTAACTGATGGGAGATCGCATAAAACTGATGCTACTAATGCATCGCGAACGATGTTATTCAATATTCATGAGCAAACCTGGGATAAAGAACTTCTGGAGATGTTTGATATTCCTCAGCAGGTGTTACCCGAGGTTTCCGACTGTAGCTCTTATTTCGGTTCCACCTTAATCTTTGGCGGTGAGATACCGATTACGGGTATAGCAGGAGACCAGCAGTCTGCATTAATCGGACAATGTTGTTTCTCATCCGGTATGCTGAAGAGTACATACGGTACTGGTTGCTTTGCAATTCTTAATACTGGCGAGAAAGCTATCAGCTCCAGTAATAAGCTACTAACAACCATTGGCTACCGTTTGGCTGGGGAGGTAACCTATGCTTTGGAGGGAAGTATATTCATAGCTGGGGCTGCGGTGCAGTGGCTAAGAGATAGTCTGGGTTTGATCAAGAATGCAGAATCTACGGGCACAATCGCAGAGTCAAACCCAGACACAAACGGTGTATATTTAGTGCCTGCATTTACGGGGCTTGGTGCGCCCTACTGGGATGCAAATGCGCGCGGGGCTTTTCTGGGGCTTAGCAGGGATACAACATCTAAGGATTTGGTCACAGCGACACTTCAATCAGTATGCTTTCAAACGCGTGACCTATTCAGTGCTATGGAAGGTGATGGCGCTAACTTGAGTTTTGTTCGGGTGGATGGGGGAATGGTGACTAACGCTTGGCTCGTTCAGGCACTTGCAGATATCACTCAGATGTCTGTAGATCGTACGGCTATCACAGAAACGACCGCATTGGGAGCAGCCTTCTTGGCGGGGCTGGGGGTTGGACTATTTAAATCACTAGAGGATCTGGAGTCATGTCGTGGTCATACTCTAATAGTCGTTCCAGAGCTTGATAAACTTCGCAGTGACGAATTGTATGCTGGTTGGCAAGATGCAGTGGCGCGAGTTCGTACACCTCGGTGAGGAAAGTATTAACCTAGAAAATAATGACGAATATCGAACTTGCAATTTTTATCAAACGACTTGAGGCCATTTGTCATGAAATGGGACTTGTGCTGCGTAAAGCCGCTTTTTCAACCAACATCAAGGACCGATTGGATTTCTCATGCGCGTTATTTGATAGCAAAGGAGCACTATTCTCCCAAGCGGCTCATATACCTGTGCACCTCGGAAGTATGGCTTTTGCTATGCGGGATATTGTAAACACTATCTCTTGGCGAGAGGGTGACCTCTTGATCTTAAATGATCCCTTTTTAGGGGGAACTCATTTACCTGACATAACATTTATATCACCAATTTTTGTGAATCATGAAATATTAGGATTTGTTGCAAATAGGGCACATCATGCAAGTATTGGATCTAGCTCTCCTGGATCGATGCCTGTTTCAAGTAGTTTGGAAGAGGAGGGCGAGATTATTGCTCCCACTTTATTAGTTCGTGCGGGCGAGCTAGATCTAGCTCTACTAGATAGACTAACTATGGTTGGAGGCAGCACGGCTAGAGGAGATATTTCTGCTCAACGAAGTGCCAACAATGTGGGATTGCAACGACTATCAGAGCTCGTCAGTAAGATTGGTTCATCAAGATTTCTAATGGGAATTGAGAAAATTAATGCCTATGGGGCTCGGATAGCCTCAGCAACACTCTCCAACATACCTCAAGGTGATTATAGTTTTTTTGATTTTATGGATGATGATGGGCAGGGGAATATTGATCTCGCTATTAAATGTCACATCGATGTTAGTCCGAGTTGTCTTGCTATCGACTTCGAGGGGACTGCTTCGCAGGTAGCGGGAAATATTAATTGTCCAATCTCGGTAACTGCCGCATCCGCTTATTATGTATTCCGTTGTTTACTCCCGGAATATACACCCGCTTGCGAAGGTGTTTTTCAGTACTTAGCGATCACTGCGCCAGAGGGATCTTTGGTAAACGCTAAAAGAGATGCTGCGGTCGCTGCAGGGAATGTTGAAACTTCTATGCGAATTGTGGATGTGATTCTTGGGGCGCTCCATCAGGCCCTTCCGGAAAAGATCCCTGCGGCTAGCCAAGGAACAATGAATAATATTTCGATGGGAAATCATCGGTCAGCCCGACCTTGGGATTATTATGAAACCATTGGCGGTGGATCGGGCGGACACCCTTTAGGTAAGGGAGTTAGCGCTGTCCAGTCTCATATGACCAATACGCTTAATACTCCAATTGAGAGTTTTGAGTCACATTATCCAGTGCGGGTTAAAAGTTATGCAATTAGGCGAGGCTCGAAAGGATTGGGGAAAAACGACGGTGGCGACGGCACTATAAGGGAATTCTTTTTTCTTGAAGATACAGAAGTGACGTTACTAACCGAGCGCAGGAAACACCCACCGTGGGGATTGGAAGGTGGTTCCCCAGGCTCGCCAGGTGTTAATTACCTGGATGGGAGGATACTTTCGCCTAAATGCCAACTTTTCGTAAAACCCGGCCAAGTTTTGCGAATCGAGACCCCCGGAGGAGGCGGCTTTGGCCGACGCACAATATAATATATAGAATTTGTGCTCTCTTTTGAATTGTGAAATCTGCTAAACTAAAAGAAGTTTTATTAGCAAAGACTCAAATTATGGAGACACTCGAAGAAATTAAAGCTCAAGTGAGGGAAAACCCTATACTTTTATATATGAAAGGCTCGCCCGATGCGCCGCAGTGCGGCTTTTCAGCTCAGGCATCGCAGGCGCTAATGTCCTGCGGGGAGAGGTTTGCATATATCGATATCCTAGCGAATCCTGAAATTCGTGCAAATCTGCCGCAGTTTTCAGAATGGCCGACATTTCCACAGTTATTCATCGACGGTGAACTGGTTGGTGGTTGTGACATTATTACTGAGTTGTATGACAGTGGTGAACTTGAGTCGATGATTAAGGCTGCCTCCACAGCTGAATAAATTAACGACTTTAAAAAAGTTGCGAGGGGACGCAGTGGAGTTGGCATCCACAACACGAGTTAACGCGTAACATGCGTATTAAATTTGGTATTAATGGTTATTTAAGGAGAAATAAATGGATCTGAAGGGTAGTAGTACAGAACAAAATTTGAAAGACGCATTTGCAGGTGAGTCTCAAGCAAATCGACGTTATTTGTATTTCGCATCAAAGGCTGACGTCGAGGGCTATAATGACGTGTCCGCAGTATTTAGGTCAACCGCTGAAGGGGAGACTGGGCACGCGCATGGGCACTTGGAGTATCTTGAATTGACGGGTGACCCGGCAACTGGTTTGCCTATTGGATCCACGGCAAACAATCTCGCTGCAGCGGTGGCGGGTGAAACCCACGAGTACACAGATATGTACCCCGGTATGGCTAAAACTGCTCGCGACGAAGGCTTTGACGAGATAGCAGATTGGATGGAAACCTTAGCCAAGGCAGAAAGGTCTCACGCTAATAGGTTTCAGAAAGCGCTAGACAGTCTAGACGGATAAGAGCTTGTAACATTGAATGGGACGTCCGTGGCACGGACCTAGGAGAAACATTCTTCTAGGTCTTGCCAACGGTTGACAATACGACAGAAGATTTCCGCGGTTTTATCGCAATCATAGAGGGCGCTGTGGGCTTGATCGTTATCAAACGTAATATCGGCACTTTCGCAAGCGCGGGCCAATACCGTCTGACCATATGCGAGGGCACTTAAAGACACGGTATCGAGAGTGGAAAAGGGGTGGAAGGGATTGCGTTTTAAGTTACAGCGCTCGGCCACTGCGCTTATGAAGCTCAAGTCAAACGACGCATTGTGGGCCACCATAATCGCGCGCTGACACCCAGTCTCCCGGACGGCGGCGCGTATTGTTCGAAATGTTTCGGTCAACGCATCTTTCTCAGAGACAGCGCTCCGCAGAGGATTCGAAGGATCAATACCAGTGAAATCCAGGGATGACTGTTCTATATTGGCACCCTCAAATGGGTGCACATTAAAAAATATTCTTTCTCCGGGGACTAACAACCCGGTGTCGTCCATTTCTATAACTATAGTCGCTAATTCGAGTAGTGCATCAGTTTTGGGGTTGAATCCACCCGTTTCCAGATCAATGACGACTGGCAGAAAACCTCGAAATCGGTCTACTATAAATTTTTTTCGTGCTTGCAATTTATCATCCTGTTACTGTCCAGTGCACCAATTCGCCAGCTCTGATTGGGACGAGGCTGTCATTACCGAAAGCATAATGAGACGGAATTTCCCACGATTTCTTTGTTAATATTATTTGATCAGAATTACGCGGAAGCTCATAAAAATCAGGGCCATTATGGCTTGCGAAAGCCTCAAGGTTCTTTAGTTGTCCGGCTTGGTCAAATACTTCAGCATAAAGCTCAATCGCCGCGTGAGATGTATACGCTCCTGCAGCACATCCGCATGCAGATTCTTTTGCGAACCTGGGGTGTGGAGCGGAGTCGGTACCGAGAAAGAAATGTGAGTCACCTGAAGTAGCGGCTTTGACTAGGCCTTGTTGATGAGTATCTCTTTTCAAAATTGGAAGGCAATAATATGCGGCCCTTAAATTTTCTGCGAGAAGGTGATTTCTATTGAATAAAAGATGGTGTGCTGTAATCGTCGCCGCAATTTTATTTCCGGACTCAGCCACGAATGTAGCGGCATCATTTGTACTTATGTGTTCAAAGACAACTCGCAGGTTGGGAAATGTTCTTCGGATCTTTATTAAATGGTTATCGATGAATACTTTCTCTCGATCGAATACATCTATATTTTGGTCTGTGACCTCTCCGTGAATTGCTAGCACTACATCTTCTTCCTCCATAACCTCCAAAAGGGGATAGACATTCTCTATAGAGCGTACTCCGGATTCAGAGTTGGTTGTGGCACCTGCTGGGTAGAGCTTGATTGCATGAATAAAATCCGATCGCTTTACCTCGCGTATTACTTCGTCTGACATTTGCTCCGTAAGATAAAGAGTCATTAGTGGTCGAAAGTTAGAATCGCTGTCGAGTAAACGATTAATCCTTTCCAAGTACTTTTTTGCTTCCTCAATGGACGTAACAGGCGGAGTTAGGTTGGGCATAACAATAGCTCGACCAAAATATCTACTTACATCTTTGACTGTTTTTACAAGATAGTCTCTATCTCGCAAGTGTATATGCCAGTCATCCGGACGGGTTATCGAAATGCTACGCATTTAAAACGGGTCTTAATTTAAAGTAGGATTATAACATGAACTGCTATGGCTTCCTTAATTGATAATAGATCCTTGCATTACACTACGAAAATTATAAAGAAGGGAGTACCATAATCGAACTGTGGCTTTTTAACTATTAGGAATTATGACCAAGATAAATAAAGTAGTACTGGCATACTCAGGAGGTCTCGATACCTCAGTCATACTGAAATGGCTACAAGAAACTTATGCGTGCGAGGTAGTCACTTATACTGCTGATCTTGGCCAAGGCGGCGAAGTCGAACCCGCTCGTCTTAAAGCAGCGACTATGGGGGTGAAAGAGATTTTTATAGACGATGTTCGAGAAGAATTCGTACGTGACTTTGTTTTCCCTATGTTTCGCTGTAACACCATCTACGAGGGGGAGTATCTGCTCGGGACATCGATCGCTAGGCCATTGATAGCCAAGAGATTAGTGGAGATAGCTAATGTAACAAACTCCGAGGCAATCGCGCATGGTGCCACCGGTAAAGGAAATGATCAGGTGAGATTTGAACTGGGTATTTCTGCGCTCAACCCGGATGTTGAGATTATCGCGCCTTGGCGTGAGTGGGATCTATCCTCCAGGGAGTCTTTGATATCTTTCTGTGAGCAACACCAGATTCATATCGATAAACGGCATGAAGGAGAGAAGTCCCCCTACTCCATGGATGCGAATCTGCTGCATGTATCATACGAGGGAGGTATTCTAGAAAATCCGGGTATAGAACCAGAGGAGTCGATGTGGCTGTGGTCGATAGCTCCAGAACAAGCGCCTGAAAAACCAACTTATGTTGACTTGACCTTCCGTGCTGGAGACGTAGTTGCTGTAGATGGAGAAACAATGTCTCCTAGCGCAGTATTGGCCTCCCTTAATAAGCTAGGAGGGGAGAATGGTGTTGGTCGTATTGATATCGTAGAGAATCGTTATGTAGGAATGAAGGCAAGGGGTTGTTATGAGACTCCAGGGGGAACCATACTTTTGAAGGCACATAGAGCTATGGAGTCAGTTACCTTGGATAGAGAGCTTGCGCATCTGAAAGACGAGCTCATGCCTCGTTATGCGAAGCTTATATATAATGGTTATTGGTGGTCACCTGAGCGTCAGGCGTTGCAGAAATTAATTAATTATTCGCAACTTCACGTAAATGGTAAGGTCTTCCTCAAGCTGTTTAAAGGGAATGTAATTATTGTGGGTAGGGAGTCCGATAGCGATAGTCTCTACGATGATCACATTGTCACTTTTGAAGACGATGCCGGTGCCTATGATCAGTCAGATGCTTCAGGGTTCATTAAATTAAACGCCCTCAGAATGAAAATTGCTGCCAAGAAGGGTCGAGATATTATCTAATTTTACGCTACTTAATTTAATAGTTTTGCTTTCCCCTTAAATTCACAAAGATCGTAAACTGAGCATTGGCTACATTTAGGCTTGCGGGCAGTGCACACATACCGGCCATGGAGGATCAACCAGTGGTGAGCATCCAAAATAAACTCCTCAGATATTACCTTGAGCAATTTTTTCTCTACCTGGAGTACAGTTTTTCCGGGCGCGAAGTTAGTTCGATTAGAAATACGAAAAATATGGGTGTCAACAGCCATAGTGGGCTCCCCGAAAGCAGTATTAAGTATGACGTTGGCGGTTTTCCTTCCTACACCAGGAAGCCCTTCTAATTCCGCACGAGTTTGTGGTACCGCAGACTTATAGTTCTCCATTAAAATTTTGCAGGTCTTAATAATATTCTTCGACTTACTATTAAATAGGCCGATAGTTTTGATGTAGTCCCTAAGATTATTTTCACCTAAAGCAAAGATTTTTTCTGGCGAGTTGGCGACCATGTATAGCTTTTTAGTCGCCTTATTTACTGATACATCGGTTGCCTGGGCGGACAGTATTACTGAAATTAACAGCTCAAATGTAGAAGAATATTCTAGTTCGGTCCTAGGTGAAGGATTATCTTTTTTAAGTTGTGCTAGAAATTTAAATCGTTTTGCTGCATTCATATTAATCTCTGTTATCGAATAAAAAATTTTTTAAAGCGATAAGGAAGCCCAACGAGAGAAACGCCCCTGGCGGCAAGACAAGGAGTAGGAACCCATTATGACTAAAGGTGATTTCGAGGTTTTTACCAGCAGGCCCAAGTAGCATATGCATATTGCTGAAGAGAGTGCCAGAACCAAGACCTTCTCGAATTGTTCCCATTAAAACTATAACCCAAAAGAACCCTAACCCCATCATTAAACCGTCTATTGCAGAGCTAATTATAGGGTTGCTCGAAGAAGAGAGTTCGGCTCGGCTAAGCAGGGAACAATTAGTAACTATCAAGGCTACGAAGAGTCCAATCCTATGGTGTAACTCAAAGTACCAAGCTTGTAACGCGATATCCGAAAGTATCAGGCAAGTCGCTAAAACGGTAATTTGCGTAGTCAGGCTTAAGTCTTCGTTTAAAATCAAACGAATTATACTAATTACAACATTAGAGATTGTTAATACCAGAACTGTAACAATACCAAGACTGAATGCTGTCACGAAGGAATTTGAAACAGCAAGCAGAGGACATAAGCCTAGTAATTGAACAAGCGCTGGATTTTGCTGCCAGATCCCATCGCGAGCGATCTTTGAAAATTTTTTCATTGGTTCTCTATTGTTAGAGCGTCAAAGATTGCTTTCGCTACCGCGCGGGTAGTAACCGTGGCACCTGCTACATGGTCAATATCTGAATCCTCATGCATCCAATTATTTTGGGGTGACATTCCAATAAATTGGTTAATCCAGTCTGAAACTTCAATATCAATTAGGTCTCCAATACCAGGAGTTTCTTTGTGTTTTACTACCCGGACCCCTCTGATATATCCCTCACCATCTGTGGCTATCCAAAGTATTATTTCCCCGTTATACCCGGATAAACTTGTGCTTTGAAATACCGTTCCGATATAAGTATCCTCATTTTGAATGATATACCTCGTTGCATTAATGGGGACTAATTCAAACTGGTCTTGGTTAACTATTTGCTTTATTGATTTTAACGAGAAGTCTTTGCGATTTTGTTCAATTTCTTCGCGTTTGATCGTATAAAAACCGGTTACCAATACTCCGCATGTGAAGGTGAGTAATACTAATGTTAATACTTGGAGCTTCATTTATGAAACGATAGGTAATTGATCAAAGGTGTTACTGCATTCATAAACAAAACTGCGAAGGCTACACCTTCTGGATATCCCCCAATCATTCTAATAGCAAAGGTCAAAATACCTATTCCAACACCAAAAATTATTTGACCTAAAGGTAATTTAGGGGACGTTACAGGATCGGTCAGAATAAAGAATGCCCCGAGCATAGTTGCGCCCGAGAATAAATGAAATAGCGGTGATCCTAGGCTCGCGGAACTACCATTATCGTAGAAACAAATAGAGAGTATAATAAGCGTACTCAACATTGCAATTGGTGCGTACCATTTACATAGACCCGTATATATAAGATAGACACCTGAAACAAGGAAAGTAAGATTTATTAAGGCCCATGATCGCCAGTTTTGTAGCCTAATCTGATCCCAATATTCTTCATTCGTTACGTCCTCACGAAATTTAAATTCATGGAGCGGTGTAGCGCGAGTCGTTCCATCGATTGCTAGACTTCCGATCTTCATTTCTAAGGTTTCTATTAAGGTCATATCCAAAAAGGGTATACCCCATAAAGACATAGCCATCGGGAAAGAAACGACCAGCGCTGAAAAACCGGCCATCGCGGGATTGAATATATTGTTCCCTAACCCTCCGTAGATGTGTTTTACAACGAGAATTGAGAATACACTACCCAGTACAACCATCGAAATGGGCAGAAGGGGTGGTAAAGTTAAGGCGAGAAGAATACCGGTAGCTAAAGCGCTTCCGTCCAGAATGGTCCTAGTAGGAAGTCCTCTTATTTTGAGAAAAAGACATTCGCAAAGCACTACTGTAACCACCGCAATCGTTATATTGATTAACACGCCAACACCAAAGATATAAAACATAACTAGGCTCCCTGGGACTAGGGCCATATTAAATTCATACATTATTCGTCTAGTCTGGGTTTCTTTCATTTCTATTTATCTTTCGTTTCGTATCTTATGGCAAGTCTCGTTTTTGAGTTACTGAGAGTGTTGCGTAGAGGAATGTTGCTTAGATAGATGGGGTCACATAAAAGCATAAGGAAACTAATGCTAGCTAAGGCGCCTATTGTCAGTGCCAAGATCACTGTATTCATTGGCCCATTCCCGTGAAACCCATAAAGGCGAGAGATAATAATCCTGCGGTAATCATATTAATTGCAGCCCCGCGAAACACCTTAGGGACGACACTTGCTCTCTGTTGTCTCTGGATTGCCGCAAAGAGTATCAATACTAGGGCGAAACCAATGGCTGCGCCAAAGCCAAAAAAAATAGATTGTAAAAATGAGTGAGCCTCTCTGACATTAATCAATGCGACCCCGAGCACCGCACAGTTTGTAATTATCAAGGGAACAGATATCCCGAATATCGGGAGTAACGCGTGTAGTCGTGGTTGCGTGGCTCTGATGATAATTTCGGAAATTCGTACCAAGGATACAATTAATATTATGAATATGACGAGACGAAGATATTGTAAATCGAGGGGGCTAAGGATACAGGATTCGATGATGTAACTTACTGCAGATGCAAGGGTTAAAACAAAAGCCGTTCCCACGGCTATTCCAATGGCACTATCGAATTTTTGACTGGCGCCGAGAAGGGGACAAAGTCCAAGGAACTGAATAGTAACAAGGTTATTGACGAATACTGTTGTCAATAATATTGCTATGCCATCGCTCACGCGTCTAGGTAACTTTCATTCCGGGTACGGCGCCAGGATCAGGTTCTAGGAGAAACATCCCATAGTTCCCATCTCCGGCAGCAAGAACCATACCCTCGGATATGCCAAACTGCATCTTTCGGGGTTCTAGGTTTGCTACCATTATTGTTAATTTACCGACAAGCTCGTCAGGAGCATAAGATGCCTTTATCCCAGCCAATACTTCTTTGTCTTTTCCGCCAAGGTCTAAAGTCAAACGAAGCAGTTTGTCAGCCCCCTGGACAGACTCTGCCTTGATGATGCGAGCAACGCGCAAATCCAGTTTAGCGAAATCTTCATGCTTTATCGTTTCCTTTCCTCCTTGTTTTTTACTTATATCTGCGCTCACCTTATCAGCCTCCATGCGGCTTTTTTCAACTATAGCTTTCATCGAGGCCGTTTCTACCCGACTTAGTAGAGGTTTAAACGAATTAATTTGATGGTTGATCAGTATATTTTGGCAGGACATCCAGCTTAAGTCTTTAACATTTAGGAATAGTTGTGCTTCTTTTGCTATTGAAGGCACGATTGGTTGCAAATAAATCATAATAATTCTAAATAAATTGATCCCGTCAGAACAAACCTGTTGCACTTCCTCTCGATTTTCCTGGTCCTTAATCATAATCCATGGTTTTTTTTCATCTATGTATCTGTTTGCGTAATCTGCCAATGACATGATTTCACGAGCAGCTTTTCCATAGTCGCCCGTTTCGTAGAAATCTGCTATGTCCTCGCCCTTATCGACGGATTCTCTTACCAGCGAGGAGCTAACTTGTCTTGCTAATCTCCCATCAAACTGCTTGTTTATAAAACCCGCACATCGACTCGCGATATTTATCACTTTCCCGACAAGGTCTGAATTTACTCTTTGAACGAAATCCTCCAAAGAGAGGTCGAGATCATCGACATTACCGTTCATCTTTGCGGCGAAATAATAACGTAGATATTCAGGGTTGAGGTGATCTAAATAAGTTCTGGCATTAATGAATGTCCCACGCGACTTTGACATTTTTTGACCATCTACCGTAACGAATCCATGAGCATGGACTTTTGTCGGTGTCCGAAAATCAGCCACTTTCAGTATTGCAGGCCAAAATAATGCGTGAAAATTAATTATGTCCTTGCCTATGAAGTGATGTACCTCACAGCTCGAGTTGGGGTTCCAAAAGTCATCAAAGTTGACGCCTGTAAAATCACAATAGTTTTTAAAGCTCGCGAGATATCCAATCGGGGCATCTAACCAAACGTAGAAATACTTCCCAGGAGCATCAGGAATTTCAAATCCAAAGTATGGAGCATCACGGCTAATATCCCAGTCCTGAAGACCAGAGTTAAGCCATTCTGCGAGTTTGTTCGCAATTTGTTCTTGGAGAGTTCCGCTCCTTGTCCAATCACGAAGAAAATCAGAGAATTGGGATAAGGTGAAAAAAAAGTGGGTTGACTCTTTTAAAACGGGTTTTTCACCAGACAATTTTGATCGCGGATTAATAAGGTCGGTGGCATCATATGTTGCACCGCAGTTTTCGCAGTTATCACCGTATTGGTCATCTGCGTTACATCTCGGACATGTCCCTATTATAAATCGATCAGCGAGAAACATTTCCTTCACAGGATCGTAGAGCTGTGCCACGGACCGCATCTGAATTTGTCCCTTTGATTTTAGCTTTTTAAAAATGAAGTTAGCATATTGTCTGTTTTCCTCTGAATGCGTCGTATAATAATTATCATGACTTATGAGGAAATCTGAGAAATCTCTTACATGCTCCTCTCTGATTTCTTCTATTAAGGTTTCTGGAGAGATGTCTTTTTCATCTGCTCTAAGCATAATTGCCGTACCATGCGTGTCATCTGCACAAACGAAAATACACTCATTACCTATAGAGCGCTGAAACCGAACCCAAATATCGGTTTGAATATGTTCCATAAGGTGCCCGAGATGAATAGAGCCGTTAGCATTGGGTAGAGCACTTGTTACTAGTATTCTTCTTGTTGCCATTGCATTACAGTTGTTTTTGGAAAGATAACTATATTTTCTGGTCTACCAGTGTTCAAGACATTTTCTTGAGAATAATAGCTTTGCTCCTGCAATATCCTTTTTGATGTTGACCTTCATCGAGCTAAGTGTTTCCCTAAAACCACAATGAATAGGAGAAAAACATCGGTAAGAAAATTGAAAAGCTAGATTTGCCAGGAGTCGGCGACATTTTAGCTGTCGCTTCGGGAAAAGGTGGTGTGGGTAAGTCCACTATCGCTGCGAATATTGCCGTAGCACTCGCGAGGAATGGCCTTAATGTAGGCCTGCTCGATGCCGATATCTATGGTCCCAGCCAAAGTCATATGATGGGAGTCTCGGATATGAAGCCAGAATTATCGGGCAAACGCTTAATGCCGGTAATAGCCCACGACGTAAAGTGTATGACCATGGGCTTCATAATGTCGCCAAATACTCCAGCCATTTGGCGTGGCCCTATGGCTAGTGGAGCTTTGCAGCAAATGCTCTCCGATACTAAGTGGGGAAATCTTGATATTTTACTGGTTGATATGCCCCCAGGGACCGGCGATATTCAATTAACGATTTCTCAACGTGTTCCACTAAGCGGAGCCGTAATTGTTACCACACCCCAGGATATCTCGTTATTAGATGCCAGAAAAGCCATTGAGATGTTTACCAAGGTCGAAGTTCCTACACTTGGTATTGTCGAGAATATGAGTTCTCATGTTTGTAACAACTGTGGATATGAAGAAGCAATATTCGGTAGTCATGGGGGTGAGAGTATTGCATTGGAATATGGAACTAAAGTTTTAGCTCAGTTACCATTATCCCTTTCGATTCGAAAACAATCCGACGAGGGAGTGCCAATTGTCATTTCAGATCCAGACTGCCCAGCATCAAAAGCCCTGCACTTGGCTGCTGAGAGGTTGACTAGATCACTGTCGAGTTTGGTGTCAAGTGGTCCAGAAATTGATATCATCGATGACTAACGCTGGCTAGCTTCCGATCCCTTTAATTCAATGAAAGAAAACCTACAAAATAAGAGAAACCCCTACTGTGGCGATTAAGTCAGATAAATGGATACGATATATGGCGGGCAATCATGATCTCATCAAGCCTTTCGAGGCCGATCAGATCCGTGAGAGTGCTCAGGGAAGGGTAATTTCTTATGGTACTTCTAGTTACGGTTACGACGTCAGATGTTCCGATGAGTTCAAGATCTTCACTAACATTCATTCGGCGGTTGTAGATCCAAAGTGTTTTGATGCAAATAGTTTTGTTGATTACAAGGGCGATGTTTGTATCGTCCCTCCAAATTCGTTTGCACTAGCTAGGACGGTTGAATATTTTCGTATTCCTAGGAGCGTTCTCACAGTATGTCTGGGAAAATCAACCTATGCTCGGTGTGGAATAATAGTAAACGTTACGCCGCTCGAACCTGAGTGGGAAGGTCATGTTACACTCGAGTTTTCGAACACTACAACACTGCCGGCAAAAATTTATGCAAATGAAGGTGTAGCACAAATGCTTTTTTTTGAATCAGATGAGGTTTGTGAAATTTCTTATGCTGATCGTGGAGGAAAATACCAGGGTCAAACTGGGGTGACGTTGCCAAAAGCTTAATCACCCCTTATTTGGCGCCCATTGATCTCAGCCTGCTTTAATAAAAGTTCAAAGGTATCTCCTGGCTCACTTTGTTTAAATTTTATAAGTAAAAAATCGTATTCGAGAGCTAACCAGAATGTGGTTTTTCTATCTGTGTTGTCTCTGATACGATCTAATTTTACCGTTTTGAATTTACCAATTAGAGTCTCAGTATCTTGCTTCCCTCTTATCATAAATTCATATCTTTTCAAGTGGTTTCCTTCCATGACCGAATAACTCATCTTCGGCCAAGGCGGAGTGTTTACGTTTATTAGATCTTGTCGCAATTGCAGTTGATAGGCGAGTTTATCGATAACTCCATGGGTAATAATGTGGTTTTCGCTACTATAGTTAGCGGTACTAGTTTCCCAGTCAAAGGTTATCAGTTCATTCTTATCTTTCCCTAAACCTTGGCGAATATACCTGTATTCGATTGGAATTATTCGTTCGTCCCAGCTGAATAGTGATTCTTCATTGATAGAAGAGAAGAAAGTACTTGCGGAAGAGGAAAAGAGAAACTTATTGCTACCTGTTTCACGAAGCTCTCTTACACCTACTGCGTTAATTGGCAGACCCTTATAATTAGCCTGGTAAAGGGCCCGAAATGGTATTGGTTTTGCCGCAGCCAGTTCTAACCAGGATATTAGACCTAACACATATAATATTTTCATCGAATCGTTCTTGTAAATGGTCCACCAGTTTATGACAATCTTACTTTCTCAGATTAATGTATGGGAATGCGAAATAGAAAGTCTAAAGTTTAACCAATAAAGAATAAGGATATACACGATTAGAAAAAGTTCTCAAGCCCTATTAATAACTATATTCCTGTGGGTAACTCAGGTGATAGCACTACCGGTAAATGACCTTTACATAGCAGATGTTCTGGTTGCTGACGAGAGTGAAGCGCAGTTGGCTTTGGGCGCTCGAGCGGGTTTGCTGCAAGTTCTTATTCGAGTTTCTGGCACCCAAGAAGTCGAAGCCAGCAGTATAGTAGCTAGTGCGTTACGTAACCCGTCTGCTTACTATTCCCAGTATAGTTATTCGTCCACAGACAAGTTGCTCATTCATGATGGTGTTTCGGTTCCAGCCAGGCTACTAAGGCTTCAATTCGATCCTAGTGCAATATCTCGACTATTAAGAAGCGGATTATTTCCAGTATGGGGAAGTAATCGCCCTAGTGTACTGGTTTGGCTTGCCGTTAGTGATAGCGTGGGTCGACGTATTCTTGGTGAATCTGAAAGTGGTGAGTTCAACAAACATTTAATTGACCAGGCTGATTTACGAGGCCTACCATTATTGTTTCCATTACTTGATCTCGAGGATTCTGAGGCAGTCTCAACAGCAGAGATTTGGGGTGCTTTTCTAAGTCGTGTAGAGGCGGCGTCTCAACGTTATCGGCCAGATTCAATAATCTCTGGGCGACTTTACATGGATAGTCCAGACCGTTGGGTTGCTAGCTGGTCCTTTTTGATAGAAGATCGCTGGTATACCCTAGACGATGTAGCGTTTACGAGTAGAGAAATCCTCCAACGAGTGATTGATCATTTAGCTAACGAGCTCGCAAATCAATACGCGCTTGATTCCAGTCGCGGGGAGGTGCGTTTGAGGGTAGAAGCGGTAAATAGTTTGCGTGATTATGCTGAGCTTAGCGCCTATCTAGAGTCTTTAACCCCTGTAACTAATAGCTTTCTTCTAAGCCTTGAAAATAGTCGAGCAAATTTCCAATTGGATATTGAGGGGCAGCGCGATCAACTTATAGAAACCATTGAGCTGGATGAAAAGCTGATGCTTGTTAAACCCCTCAGTGAGGGAAATGAATTACATTATCTCTGGCTTCGGTAAGCCGCCACAGATTTATTTTTTTTGCTAGTTGGGGATCCTTGGTGATGACAGTTTTCCAAAAATATTTAGTTTCGATTTCTCTAGTAATGGTGCTAATCGTCGTCTACTACCTTCAGGCTATACTAACGCCATTTCTTGTAGGTATTATTCTAGCCTATTTGGGAGATCCTCTGGTTGATCGTTTAGAGAGGCAGAGGGTTAACCGCACTTTGGCTGTTTTAATAGTTTTTGCTGTGTTTCTTCTTATCCTAGTCGGTGTAGCGGTAGTTGTGATACCCGTCCTCTTCGATGAAGTGTCAGGTCTAGTGAGTGATATTCCGGAGATAATTAGTTGGTTGCAAAATGTGGCGAGCCCCTATTTGGTATCAACCTTTAACATAGATCCGTTTGATATAAGCCCTGATCGGCTTAAAGAATCTATTTTTGATAATTGGCATCGGACTGGGGATTTCGTGGGACAATTGGTGCAAGAAGTTACGGCTTCAAGTATGACAATGCTTAACGCCCTAATAAGTATTACTTTGGTGCCAGTTGTTGCATTTTATCTTCTACGAGATTGGGATGACTGTATTGAGAGAATACGTCAAATGATACCTCTAAATGTGGAACCAAAAGTTGTTAAATTAACGAGGGAGTGTGATGAGGTCCTCAGTCAATTCTTGAGGGGACAGCTGCTTATAATGTGCGTGTTGGGATTTGTCTATGCATTGGGACTTGCTTTTGTTGGTTTGGATTTAGCTATTCTTATAGGATTAGTCTCGGGCCTAGCGAGTATTGTTCCTTATCTGGGGTTCGTAATAGGTATTCTTTCGGCGATAACGGCTGCTATGTTTCAATTCCAAGACCTTACCCCTATTGTTTACATCTTAATGGTATTCCTTTTAGGGCAAGGACTTGAAGGAATAATATTGACACCACTCCTAGTAGGCGATCGTATAGGTCTGCATCCCGTTGCTGTGATTTTTGCTGTCATGGCGGCTGGGCACTTATTCGGTTTTTTTGGTGTCCTTCTTGCGCTTCCAATTGCTGCTGTAGTGATGGTGTTCTTGAGAGACTTGAAATCGTCTTATCTTTCCAGCGAACTCTACGATAGATCCAAAGGGGACAAATGATAGGACAACTAGCTTTAAATTTCCGTCTAGAGAGCGATGCAACGTTCTGCAACTATGTTGGTCAGGCATCTGCAAAGATCTCCTCGCTGACTGGATTGGTATATCTTTGGGGTCCTGCTCAAAGTGGTTGTAGCCACCTTTTACAGGCCCTGTGTCATGCAGCGAGTACTAAGAAAAAATCTGCAATCTATTTAGAGAGACTCTGGGATCACGAGGTAGAGTTGTTGAATGGTCTTGAAGCTATATCGGTTATTACAATCGATGATATTGATAAGGTGATTGGTGACTCGGATTGGGAGCTTGCACTATTTCATTTGATTAATGCAGTCAAGGATAAGCAAGGCTGTCTTGTATTAAGTGCAAAAATTCCTCCTGATCGGTTGGCTGTTAATTTAATTGACCTGCGTTCCCGATTGATTAGCGCGGTAACAGTACATACTGATTCTTTAAGTGATCAAGAAAAGCTGCAAGCCTTACAAAGGCGAGCACAATCCCGTGGGTATAATTTAGACAAGGATGTTGCACGTTTTTTACTCGGTCGCGTAGCAAGAAGTATTGGATCTCTCATGGAAGTATTGGATCAGATTGAGCTTGAGACTCTAATTCAGCAGAGAAAAGTAACTATTCCTCTGGTGAAAAGAATATTGGGTTTATGAAGAAGTTGAAAATAATGTTTACGGGGGGAGGCACAGCCGGACATGTCACCCCAAATATAGCACTTATTGAATATTTTCAGGACTTAGGTTGGGATATCGTCTACGTTGGCTCACTCTCTGGTATTGAAAGGGAAATTATAGCTAATAGTGGCGTTCGTTATTTGGGAATAGCTTCGGGTAAGCTTCGAAGATATTTTGATTGGGCCAATTTTATTGATCCCGCACGAATTTTTTGGGGTTGTTTACAGAGCATTTATATCAGTTTTAGAGAACGGCCAAACATACTTTTTTCGAAGGGAGGGTTTGTAACGGTTCCTGTAGTGTTCGCTGCATGGCTGCTTCGGATTCCCGTAATTAGCCATGAGTCTGATGTCACGCCGGGTTTGGCGAACCGACTTTGTTACCCATTCGTTAAAAAGCTCTGTCTAAATTTTCCAGAGACAAAAAAATATCTAAGGGGTGATAAAGCGGTAGTTACTGGAACGCCCATTCGTCATAGTTTGCTATATGGTCGAAGTCAAAGAGGTTTCGATCTCCTTAGTTTCTCGCAGGATAAACCTATTGTACTTGTTTTTGGAGGAAGTCTGGGTGCAAGTAGTATTAATGAGGTTGTTCGAGATAGCCTTGATCGATTGTTGCCTCGATATCAGGTGGTCCATGTGGCGGGGCCTGGAAACTTAGATAAAAATATAGAATCTCCTGGTTATCTTCAGCGGGAATTTCTTTATGAGGATTTTGGAGACATACTCGCCTCCGCAAGTGTCGTAGTTTCTAGGGCCGGAGCAAATTCAATTTATGAATTACTCATCACTCGAAAACCTCATATCTTGATACCTCTTAGCTCCAAGGCAAGCCGTGGAGACCAGCTTGTGAATGCGGAGATCTTTGCTGCGAAGGGTTATAGCAGTGTGCTTTTGGAAGCGAAACTTACCCCTATCAGTCTAACTAACCTTATTAATGATGTGTACAACAATAGGAAAATTATAATACAACAGATTCAAAACTTTAAAATCGTCGATAGCGTTGGCGCGATTGGAAGTCTTATAGAGGAAACGGCGAATGATTATTGATGGCATCAACCATATTTGTTGCCGCCGTAAAATAAGCCCGAGATTTTAGACTTTATGTTTGCCACCAACGTTACCATTTTGAGGAAAGTCTGGTAAACAATTTTACGGGTGTTAAACTCCTTCGCTTTCCCTTGAGGCATCAGTTATGCATAAAATCCGAACCATTAACAATATTGCTAGGAAGGGTTTGGAGAAATTTCCTGTTGACGATTTCAAAGTAGATTCGGATATTAGTGACCCGGAGGCTATTTTAGTTCGTAGTCAAAAGTTATCGACGGATGATCTCACTCCCGCGCTTCGAGCCGTTGGAAGGGCGGGGGCAGGTGTTAACAACATCCCGTTATCCGCGTGCACTGAAAAAGGTATTGTTGTTTTTAATACACCAGGGGCTAATGCAAATGCCGTAAAGGAACTTGTAATGGCTGCCTTATTGATCTCTGCTCGAAATATCGTAGGAGGTATCGATTATGTGCGCAATCTATCGGATATCGCTGACGAAAGAGAACTGAATAAGGTTGTTGAGGCCAATAAAAAAAATTACGGAGGTCAGGAGCTTAAAGGAAAGACTCTAGGGGTGCTTGGGTTAGGTGCTATTGGATCTGCGGTAGCTGAGATGGCGCTCCAAATGGATATGAATGTCTTGGGTTTCGATCCTGCATTATCTGTGGATGCGGCATGGAGAATATCACGGCGGGTGCAAAAGATGAATAATATCCAATCCTTGTTTGCTCAGTCGGATATTGTTACGTTGCACGTGCCGGTTCTTGATTCGACTCGTGGATTGATCAATGGTGAATCGTTATTACAGTTCAAAGATGGGGCGGTATTATTGAATTTTGCAAGGGATGAGATTGTTGATCAGCAAGCGCTAGGTGGTGCACTTGATGGTGGTAAAATCAGCCAATACATATCAGACTTTCCGAATCTAAGTCTTATAAACAAAGCTGGCGTCATCGCAACCCCCCATCTCGGAGCAAGCACCAAGGAGGCGGAAGAAAATTGTGCTGCAATGGTCTGTGAGCAAATCCTCGATTTTCTTCTCAACGGCAATATAAAAAATTCCGTAAATTTTCCAGACTTGTCATTGGAGAGAGGGGCTGGTTATCGAATTGCGCTAGTCAATCAAAACGTTCCAACAATCCTCGGTAGTGTTTTAACGATCCTAGCAGATAGAAATATCAATGTGATAGATATGTTGAATAAAAGCCGTGGTGACGTGGCTTACAACCTAATAGATATTGAATTAAGACCTGAAAGTGATTTAGTGGTAGAAATTGGGAAAATTAAAGGTGTTATTAATGTGCGGGTGTTTGACGAGTAATTTTTAAGCCTCTCTTCCAATAAATCTCTTTGGTTCCAGAGCTTTCTGCATGGAAATTCCTAGTGAGGATGGTTCTTGAATTATTAAATTTGTTATGTACTCTGCACAAAGTCTCGCTGTAGTTGCGCCGTGTGAGCCCAAACCTTGCAGTAGATATAAGCCAACTTGATTAGGAGCATTTGGTTTAGACCACTCGGGAACGGCCCCACACAGCGGTAATCGATCTTTAGTGGTGGCGCGCAGTCCAATATCTGCAGATAAAATCGTTTCGGATGTTTCGATGTCCTGAAGAAGCATATCAATGTGGTTTTGAGAAATTTCATTTAGATCCCGATCATAAAGCCCTGAAATCGTGGAAAGGTTGTTTATTGGCGGAAATATAGAAGTAGTCCCTGTGATAACTTGTGAAGTTGGATTCTTTAGATTAACCGAAAGGGAAAGCCCTGGAATGACGTCAACAAGTGCGGGCATAGCGACGGGTGCTATTTGGGCTCCATTTGCCAGGATTACGACGTCTACTTTATCACCCCCCCTTTTGTGTTGGAGTAACCATTCATCACCTGTCCATGAAACTTTCTCTATATGCTGCTTGATAGCGTTTGTTTGTTCAACCAAATCTCTTGATGCTAGCCATCCAGCGGTTGGGAAATATACCTGACCATCTTGATAATCCAAAAAATTATTAGGAAATTTTGCAGCGATCCTAAGCCATCTATTGCGTTGTTTCTGGTTTTTAGGTGAAAAAATAATTCCTGTTTGATAATAATATGGATTATTGAGGCTGGCGTATTCGAATGCAGACAAAGAAAAGCGATATCGGTATTCATTATTTATAGCTAGGGAAGGATAAACGGCCAGTTGAGGAACTTTAAAAGAAGTTGCCTTACCATCATCGAAAATCATTGTATTTATTGATCTACGCCTAAGGGCTTGGCAGAGATATGCTCCTGCTAAACCTGACCCTATTATTGCGACTTTTGGACGTATTTGTTTAGAGGGCAACCATTCTCCACGCGCCCGAGCGAAAAGCATTTCACGTTTTTTTCCATAGCCAGCGCGGCTGGTTACTAGGAATCCAGCATTAGTCAGAGCTCGCCGAACTTTGCCACTAACGGAGAAAGTGCTAAGTGTCGCTCCTGGTTTGGAAAGACGAGCCATTTGACTAAAAATGCGTTCGTTCCAAATATTAGTATTTTTATCAGGACTAAAACCGTCTAAATACCAAGCATCAACTTTGGCAGAAGTATCTTTTAGTGCATTTAGAGCATCATCAAAAATCAAAAGAAGTTTAATATTAGATGCAAACCAAATTATATGGGACCCTTGGAATGGCAATGGGTAGTGCTTTAATAATTGGTCAACTGGCAGTTGGGGAATAACCTTGCCCAGTCTTGTTAAATCACCCGGGGAGACGGGATATTTTTCATAAGCAGTATAATGAAGAAACCCTTGGAAGCCCTTTTGTTTCCATTTCTCCGCGGTAAGCATAAAGTTCAAGCCAAATCCAAACCCTATCTCTCCTATGCTGAAAAGGTTACGCGGCTTAAGTTGCTCCCAACTAGACTGGATTGGGTCAGTAAAAACGTGTGTCTTCTCAGAAACTGCTGCGCCTCGACTCCAATAGACGTCACCAAAATCTCGAGAGTAAGCTGTGCTGCCTTCCCAATTTACAGATGCTTCAGTGAGTACATAGTCGCTCATAAATTTTAGTTGTTACGCTAATGAACTCGAGTGTGAAAATGTATACGAGGGTCTAGTTAGTTACTGCAACTGTTGAAATTATCATCCTCCAGTTAGCTTTACTTCATAGCCCATAGTTTCTAATTCCTCCTTGAGCAGGGCTCTTTTATCCCCTTGTATTAATATGTTGTCCCTGATCACCGCTCCACCAACACCACACTTCGTTTTGAACTTTCTTGCGGTATCTTCCAAATCCAACCTATTCAGAGGAAGTCCGCGTATTAAAATAATCGGTTTCCCTCTCCGGCCCTTCGTTTGCCGCTCAAGATAGACGATCCCTACAGGATTTCCGGGACTACTTCTCATAGATAGCCCCCTGCAATGAACTAGGTTGTGCCTTACAGTGTTCGATGTCTTCTATCGAATAGACTCTTACCATATGATAATTTTACTCAGCCTTCAGAAAAAAGAAAAATGCCTAGATCTCTCTCTTGAGACGCGATATGGCAAAAGTGGATCAGAGTAAGTAGGAAGTCAGTGGGATCAGTCGTGTCTGATTTAATTTCCTCTAGATCTTTTGTTGCCAGCCAATCTTCCATAATTAAGTCTGCACTGCCCTCATCGAGTTGTGAAAATTGGTAAACGAGATTCGTATCGAGTTGATAATACGCTGGACCAATCCCCTCAGACATAGGTAATGGTATTTCCATTTCATAAGACACGTCTAAAGGTCGCGATGTGAGCAATGAATATAATTGGGCTCGAGCATCCAGTGAAATCCCGTAGCAATGCATGGATGGCAAGTCTTCTGCGAGAGCCCCTTCCGCAAAATCTTTAACCAAACTAGGGACAGCGATAAAAAAATATTCGGCCATTTGGCTAGATCGTCATAACCTCATCCGCCTGCAAACCTTTATCACCATCTATTACTATGAAACTTACCCTTTCCCCGTCGTTTATTGATCTTCTTCCAGCGCCTTCTATATTTCTGTAGTGAACGAAAATATCGTCCCCTTGATCCCGTGTTATAAATCCATAACCTTTTTTCACATTAAACCACTTTACACTACCGGTTTCTCTCGGGTCATATTCCTCCGAGTATGAGTTGGTTGTTGCAGAAACAAAACATGTGGAAATTAATACTGCGATAAAAATAAGGAAAAGTTCACTAAAGTCCGCTTTATTGATAGGGATTTGTAACGCTTGATCCCTTAGGTATTCAAGACCGATAAATAGTGTAAGGCTAATTACAGTTGAGATGATTATGTTTTTTATAAGTGTGAGCATAGTTCGCCAGGTCAATTAAATAAATACATGATACCGTTAAGACCAAAAGGGTGCTAGCTAGTTCAAAATTCGTATATATCTATTGATTGTCTCTTCGAGGCCTAGCCATATTGCATCTGAGATAATTGCATGTCCAATCGAAACCTCGTGAAGGGGCACGACTGCTTTGCAGAACGTAGCAAGGTTTTCCGAATTTAGATCGTGTCCTGCATTAACACCCATGCCAAGACTGTGGGCAAATTTTGCAGCGCTTCTGAAAGAGTTAAGAACTTTTATCTGATCCGCAGATTTATATGACTCCGCGTAGGGTCCAGTGAACAATTCAACTCGATCTGAGCGGAGTGCTCTCGCCATCTCAACTGATTTTTCCGTAGAATCAACGAAAAGGCTAACGCGTATATTCTCCTCGTGTAAACGTCTGACTATAGGACTCAATGTTTTGCTGCTGATATTAAAATCCCATCCATGATCAGAAGTTAATTGTGTTGGTCCATCAGGGACCAGGGTGCATTGCGTCGGTGAGGCTTTTTTAACTAGTTCAATGAAGCCTGGAAATCCATTTTTCTTGGGTCCAGCATAGGGATTGCCCTCGATATTTAATTCGATATGTTCGTATTGATCGTCAGCCAAGAGTTCGGAAAGTGCATAGACGTCTTGCGGGCATATATGACGCATATCTGGACGGGGATGTACTGTTATACCCTCTGCACCAGCATTGATTGCAATCTTTGCGGCCTCAATCACACTGGGTACGTTAGCCCTCCGGGAGTTCCTGATAAGTGCAACTTTGTTCAGGTTAACACTCAGTCTAGTTCTCATGACCATCCGCCTGATTTGCTATCTCGGTAGATTCTCCTTGCTACCCAGAAGCCAATTAGCATTGAAAGCGCAACGCTGCTCGCTCCGTATAAAAACCATAGCTGTTTGGATTCATCTTGAAGCACCCGAAAGGCTGAGTTTGATGCGCCCAAATTCGCTATTTGTGACTCCTGTTCAATTAGTAACTGACTATTTCCCTCATCAATCTCTGTAGCCTTGGCAGATAGTTGGGTGTTAGTTTCAAGCTCTCCACTTATTTCCAAATTCCGAGCGTTGAGTGCTTTTTCTCTGAGATTTTTTTGAGTAAGTATATCCTCGAGTTCTTCAATACGAAGCAAGGCTAATTCATACTCCTGATTGATTACTTTTAATCTTTGTTTAGCTTCATTGAGCAAATCAGCCGCTATTGGCTGTCGGATTAGATATTGATTCGGTATCCATCCTTCCATTCCATTTTTCGTTCGTACTAGACTGTTTCCGGTCTCAGTGTTTTTCGTGAGGCGTTCCAGCCGTGTTCCGCTGCGAAGTCCATTATGGAGAACTCGGTCTTCGCTTGATTGCCCTTCCCGCAGAGGAACATAAATCACATCTCGAACATAGACAACTTCTGCATTTACTGTACCTATGGCTATGGCCAAGAGGCAGATCGCTAGGACTTGTTGGTATTTGTTTATAAGAGAACTCTCTTAAATGGTTTCACTACCAGTTTTTCATAGACCCCTTCTTTTAAGTAAGGATCCTCTTGACCCCAAATTCGGGCGAGTTCTAGTGAGTCAAATTCAGCGATTATTAAACTTCCTGAGAAACCTTTATCCCCAGGATCTTCATTATCAATTGCGGGATGAGGCCCTGCAATCAAAAGCTTACCCGCTTCCTGCAGCTTCTTCAGTCTCTTTAAATGTGCTGGTCGCACCTCCATTCTAAGTGAGTGGGTCCCCACCTTATCTTCACTAATAAATGCGTATAACATACTTGCTCCTCGCTATTCTTGGTCTGAAATTGTACCTTCTTTAAGGTAACCCTTCTTTGAGAGATAGCTGAGAGTTATCAGTATATATAGAAGTGTAATTCCGAATCCTCCAAAAAGCTTATAGCTGACCCAAAAGTCTAGGCTAAAAGTATAGGCAACAATCAAATTTAAAAGTCCAGCAAGGCCGAAACCAATAGACCAGCCAATGGCTAGTGTACCCCAGGTTTCTTCAGGGAGGGCGATCTGTGATCCCAGAATTTTTTTTAGAAGGTTTTCCTTCGTCAAGACTTGGCTAGCCATTAAAGCAGTAGCAAAAAGCCAATTCACTATTGTTGGTTTCCATTGAATAAACTCTTCATTTCGAAACAGTAATGTGGCACCACCAAAAAGAATCGCTACCCAGAAAATGACCTGTGTTTGCTTACTTACTTTTCGAGTCTTGCCATATTCGTACCCCACCTGTAGACAAAGACCTGCCATTAGAACTCCTGTACTTAAGTAGATGTCTTTGGTTAGGAAATAAACACCTACAAAAAGAGCCACTGGTAATAGTTCTAAAAATTGTCTCATAGATTTTCCCCTAAATCGTTACTGATCATAATTCATTTTGCGTGTTTTTTTTAGAGGAAGATTGTCGATAACCCCCAAGTAAACAGTGTTTTGACGGTAATAGGTTAGTTTTATAGCTCGCCCAGCGTCAACGTAAAAGTTTGTATGCTTGATCTCCTCCTGTAAACTGCTAAAAATTTGTCGGCCCTTCTTTTGACAAAATTCAGATTACACTCTTAAATATTGTTTATTACGAGCAGGTGCTAAATTGAGTCTCATTCATTCTCAAAAAAGAGTTCTTTCGGGCATGCGTCCGACGGGACGACTGCATCTCGGTCACTACCATGGGGTATTAAAGAACTGGATCAATTTGCAGCATGAATATGACTGTATGTTTTTTGTGGCCGACTGGCATGCATTAACCACACATTATGACGAGCCTGAAATAATTCAGGAAAATGTTTGGCAGATGGTCGTAGACTGGCTTGCTTCTGGCGTGAACCCTGGCTCGAGCTCTTTATTCATTCAGTCGAGAGTTCCAGAGCATGCGGAGCTTCATCTTCTTCTATCCATGATTACTCCTTTGAGTTGGGTGGAAAGAGTGCCAAGTTACAAGGATATGTTGGTAAAAAATAATGAGAGAGAGCTCTCGACTTATGGTTTTCTTGGCTATCCTGTACTTCAAAGCGCTGACATCTTGATATATCAGGCAGGCAATGTTCCGGTTGGATCAGATCAGGTTCCCCATATTGAGATGACGAGAGAGATTGCTAGAAGGTTTAATCATATTTATGGACGAGATCCTGGCTTTGAAGATCTTGCAGAGGTGGCCATTAGAAAACTAGGACGAAAAAATTCTAAGCTATATCGGGGCTTGCGGCGCGATTATATGGAACAAGGCAATCAGGAGTCTCGAGAGACTGCGTTGGCGCTTGTTTCTGACCAGAAAAATATCCCATTAAGTGACAGAGATCGATTATTCGGTTATCTGGAGGGCGGGGGAAAAGCTATCCTTCCAGAACCTCAGTCGCTTCTAACTGATGCTTCTGTAATGCCTGGTTTAGACGGCAATAAGATGTCAAAGTCTTACGGAAACACAATTTCGCTGCGTGAAGAACCAGACTCAGTAGATAAAAAAATAAAAACAATGACTACCGATCCCGCGCGCGTTCGGCGTAAAGATCCTGGAGATCCGAATAAGTGTCCGGTTTTTGATCTGCACAAGATTTATTCTGACGCTGAACAAAAGGAATGGGTCATTCAAGGCTGTAGAAGTGGAAGCATTGGTTGTGTTGACTGTAAGAAACCTCTAATTGAGTCAATCCTTGAAGAACAGCAACCGATGCGTGAGCGGGCTAAACAATACGAGGAAAACCCAGATTTGGTAAAGAGTATTGTTTCTGAAGGGTGTGAAAAAGCCCGAAATATCGCTAAATCTACTATAGAGGAAGTTAGATCGGCGATGGGTTTGGATTATCGATAAGGTGCCTCTCTAATAAAATTTGTGAGTAGACAAAAAAATGCTGGAAAAAGATAGTTCGCAGGTCTCTAGTGACGGAAAAGACGCTCCTCTTGTTTTGGTTGGGGGTCAGGCATTATCTGAAATTCCCTCGGATCTTTATATTCCGCCAGACGCGCTGGAAGTGATTCTCGAGGCATTCGAGGGCCCACTTGATTTATTGCTTTACCTTATTAGGCGTAAAAATCTTGATATATTGGAGATTCAGGTTGCAGAAATAACTAAGCAGTATATGGATTATATTAGCTTGATGAAGGAGCTTAAGTTCGAACTTGCCGCAGAATATTTAGCTATGGCCGCAGTTCTTACGGAGGTTAAGTCCCGAATGCTGTTGCCAAGAAAAGAAGAGGAAGAGGAGCTGGATGATGACCCGAGGGCCGAATTAATCAGGAAGCTTCAAGAGTACGAGCGTTTTAAGCAAGCAGCACTAGATTTAAACTCAATTCCAAGATTGAATCGTGACTTTTGGATAGCCAAAGCCGAACCTATTTTAGAGGATAAGTCGAGACCAGTGGCTCGAATAGAACTTCAGGAAATAATCATGGCACTTTCCTCAGTACTGAAACGAGCGGAGAATTTTTCAAGTCATAATATCCTTTTGGAGCCACTTTCAACCCGAGAACGAATGTCACAGATTCTAGAAAAAGTTAGTGAGGCAGCTGGTCAATTTGTCTTATTTGACTCACTTTTTTCATCGGAGGAAGGCAAGGCAGGAGTGGTTGTGACCTTCATAGCTATATTAGAGCTAATTAAGGAGTCCGATTTGGAAGTAATTCAGACTGAGGCCTATGCCCCCATTCATGTCAAGATCTCATTAATCTCGAGTAGAAACAATGAATGATTATCCTTCATTAAGACAAATCATCGAAGGTGCCATATTCGCAGCTAGTTCTCCCATAAGTCTGGATAAAATACTGAGCTTATTCGAGGGTGATCAGCCTACCCGAGAGCAAATTCGCGATACCCTAAAAAAGATAGAAGAAAGCTGTTCTGAAAGGGGCTTCGAATTGAAGAAGGTTGCAAGTGGTTATCGATTTCAAGTTCGTCAAGAATATAGCAAATGGGTTAGCAGGCTTTGGGACGAGAAGCCTCAACGTTATTCTCGAGCGCTTTTAGAGACTTTAGCTTTGATCGCTTATAAGCAACCCATAACTCGGGGGGATATAGAGGATGTCAGAGGCGTTACTGTGAGCACCAATATCATGCGCACTCTATTAGAGAGAGACTGGATCCGAGTAGTTGGTCATCGTGATGTTCCTGGGCGACCAGCCACCTATGCAACTACAAAAAACTTTTTAGATTATTTCAATTTATCTAACTTAGACGACTTACCAGACTTATTAGAGGTCGATAAATTGGGCAAAGTAAATGAAGAGCAAAATTTCGCAGAGGTTGTTGGCGAAACAAATCTATTAGAAAGTGAGCGAGGTGAAAATTTCCCTCCATTAACATCGGCGACTGAAGAGACGCTCGAAAGAGTCGCTGCTGAGGCTGAGGTCATCGATGGTAATATTCACGAACTATTTCCAGCGGATGGAAGTGCATTGGGAGGGTTAAATAATCAGCAGCCATATGTTGATGGAGATGAGGCTATCTTATCTGAGACCCATGAAAAGAATACTTTGCACTCAGAGGCCGCTCCTGAGATGCCTGATGAAGCATCTCGTAAGGTTGATTGGTCTTCAAGTGAGGATAGTGATTTTCAAAAGTAGAATTCTTGATTTCACTGGAACCTCGAGATAGATTCTGAAAGCTTTAGAAACGCCCTAATTCTTATGTCACAGAAATTACAAAAAATGTTAGCAAACGCAGGGCTCGGTAGCCGAAGGGCTATGGAGAAATGGATTGATGCAGGTCGTATAAGAGTTAATGGAGCAATTGCTAAACGGGGAGATAGGGTGCTGGAGGGAGATACGATTCATGTTGACGGTCATCTCTTGAGATTAAAAAATGTAGAACATCGACATTTATTATACAACAAGCCGGCGGGAGAAATTTGTTCTAGAGATGACCCAGAGGGTAGGCCCTCAGTATATAGAAAGCTTCCAAAACTGAGGAACCAGCGTTGGATATCTATAGGGCGTCTAGATTTCAATACCAGTGGATTATTATTATTTACTACTGATGGGGAGTTAGCCAACACGCTTATACATCCATCAACAGGTATAGATAGGGAGTACGCTGTAAGAGTTTTGGGTAATGTCGCAGATCAAAATCTGAGGAACTTGCGAGAGGGAGTAATGCTTGAGGACGGTCTTGCAAGGTTCACCGATATAAAAAAACCAAAGGATCCGGTTGGAGCCAATAATTGGTATTATGTTGTGCTTGTCGAGGGAAGAAACAGAGAGGTTCGTCGCCTTTGGGAGTCTCAAGGGCTTATTGTGAGTCGATTAAAACGGGTGAGGTTTGGTAGTTTTTTCATTCCTTCGCGCGTGAAGCTAGGAAAATTTGTGGAATTGGGTAAAAAAGAATCCAATGACCTATATGATTTAGCTAGTGTTCGTGAAAGTTAGTTTTTTCAAAAAGCGAGAGCGACTAGACTTATTTTATCCCTCCCCCCTATAGTAATGAGGTTTAACACCATTTTAATAGTCGATTTAGGTGTTGCAGAATCCGACAGCTGTTAGTCAACCATTAAAAGTTAGGCCATGATCTAAATTATTCGGGTCTACCAAATAAACGTAAAGTTTCATTAAGTCTTCTGGTGTCTTTACGGTCAGGGGATCTTCGTTAGGATATGCTGTTGCGCGCATTTTGGTTCTTGTGGCCCCCGGGTTTACAACGTTGACTCGAACTTTTGAAGTGCTCTTTAGTTCGTCGGCGAGCAGCAAAGCAAAACCTTCTATTGCATACTTTGATACACAGTAAGCTCCCCAGTATGCCCTTGGCTTTTTACCGACAGATGAACTTGTAAATACCAACGACGCGGAAGAAGATTTACGTAAAAGTGGGAGTAAAGTGCGTGTTAGAAGAACTGCTCCATTAAAATTAATTTGCATCACGCTTTCCCACTCTACTGTATCACTATATTCCACTGGAACGCGCGTTCCAAGCACGGCAGCGTTGTGGACGAGGCTGTCTAGACGACCATAGTTTACAAAAATTTGATTGGAAAGCTCGGTAAGGTTTTCCATTCCAAGCTTACTGAGGTCAATAGGAAGTATCGCTGGCTCTGGGTGGTTTCTATTTATAATTTCATCATAAACCATCTCAAGTTTTCCCACGGTTCGTCCCATTAATAAGACAGTTGCCCCCAAACTTGCGTAGGTTTTTGCAGCATGCCTGCCGATACCGTCTCCTGCTCCCGTCACGAGAATAATCTGTTTGTCTAAAAGGGATGGGCTAGGTTTATAAATTGATATTGGATTCATGGAGCCAGTCCTTTAGTTTTTTGCTGAGTTTTTTGAGTCGATCTTTATAGAAAACTATTCAAAAGTGTTGCCGGACTTGACTGCTGATTTCAAATTCGTCACAAGAGTTGCGCCACTTAAAGTCAATACTAGGGGAGGTAAACCCATAGCTTTAAGGTTTCATACAGATCCAGCAAGGAAACACACTATGTTTTTGTTGCATGCGCTAAGTAGTTGACGTCAAGATTGCTGCTCAGTTTATATCGTTTCATAATCGGGTTGTAAATCATTCCAGTAAGATCATTGAGACTTAAATTGTGAGCACGAAGTGATCTTGCTACTTCTGCCGGTGTTATAAACTTTTTATAACTGTGGGTCCCCTTGGGCAGCAGGTTGAGTAAGTACTCCGCACCAATAACCATAAAAAGATAGGATTTTGGATTGCGATTGATAGTGGACAGAAAAAGGTCACCAGAGGGTTTGAGTAGACTTGAGCAAGTCTGGATGACTGAGTCTGGGTCTGGTACGTGTTCGAGCACTTCCAGGCAGGTTATAATATCGAATGGCTCGGGCTTCTCTTTAGCAAGAGCTTCAACAGTAAGTTGCATATATTGTATATTACAACCCGATTCAAACTGATGAAGCTTTGCGACTGCAATGGGTGCTGCTCCTGCATCAATTCCCGTAACCTCAGCTTCCGCTTCATACAAAGCTTCGGTAAGTAGCCCTCCTCCACAACCAACATCTAAAACTCTTTTCCCGCGAAGGTTGGTGTGCTCCGAGATATAGGCAAGCCTCAACGGGTTAATATCATGCAAAGGCTTGAACTCACTGGTAGGGTCCCACCAACGCCTTGCAATAGCTTCGAACTTATCGACCTCCTCCGGATCTACATTATCTTTGGTCACTCATGACCTCCTAATTTTTTTTGCCAGCTTTCGACTCTACCTTTGAGCTGGAAGAGATTAAGCTTAGTGAACTTCTTGTCTTTGTAGAGACATTCGCCGTTGATCCAAGTATGCGTAACGTCTTGACCATTGGCCGCATATATCAATTGTGAAATTGGATTATATATTGGCTGAAAAGAAATACCGGACAAGTCGAAGGCTATTATATCTGCACACTTTCCAATTTCCAGACTACCAATTCTTTCATCGAGTCCCAAAAGACGAGCACCATTTATTGTGGCCATTGAGAGTGCCTCTTCTGCTTTAACGCTGCTTGGGCAGCCAGAAGTAACCTTGGATAGGAAAGCTGCGGAGCGGGCCTCTGCTAATAGATCCAGATCATTATTGCTAGCGGCACCGTCTGTACCCAGAGCAACGTTAACACCATTTTCAATTAGTTTATTTACAGGACATATGCCACTTGCCAATTTCATATTTGATTCGGGGCAGTGGACTACGTGAATTTGATTTTCATAAAGACTCTCGATTTCTTCATCATTTAATTCAGTCATATGAACTGTTTGCAGATCAGCTTTAAGAAGACCAAGCTCTCTCATACGCGTATATGGTCTCCTACCATTTTCAATTAGTCCTGTTTCCACCTCTTGCTTAGTTTCATGTAAATGTAGATGAATTGGAATGCCAAGGTTTGTAGCTTGCTCGAAAACTTGTTGGAATCCAAGGTCAGTGACGGTGTAAGGAGCATGAGGTGAGAAAGCCGCTGAGATAAGAGAATGCCCTCTGATATTTTCGTAAAATTGCAGTCCCTTGATGATATGTTCTTTTTCCGACTTTGCCCAAGCGTTTGAGAACTGTAAAACAGGGATCCCAACTTGTGCCCTAAAGTAGTTTTCTTCAAAGACTTTGGCGCTAACTTCGGGAAAAAAATATGTATCTGCAGCGCATGTTGTGCCGCTCGCAATCATCTCTGCTACTGCGAGCGTGGTTCCATCGCGGACAAACCTTTGATTAACAAACCTTGCTTCCGCAGGCCAGATATGGTGGTTTAACCACTCTGAGAGAGACAAGTCATCAGCGTAACCTCTAAATAAGGACATTGCAGAGTGGATATGAGCGTTCACGAAACCAGCTGTCAGAAGATGATCTGGTAAGTTAGTCATTTCCATCTGGCCATAGCCGCCATTCAGATTTTTTGTGGGCAGGATATCTTTAATGACCCCATCCTCTAGTAATATGCTATGGTTTTCCAAAACTTTTCCCTGAGGTACGATCGGGACAATCCACCGAGCATTTATTACATGACTTTTAATTGTTGCTGGCATCTTTTGTTAAATCCGTGGGTCACGCGAGCTACTAATTATACACAAGCATGCTGACCCACTTTTATGAACTAGCATTCCCCTCTACCCCATTTAATAAAAGTCATATAAATCAATTAGTTATAGATTTATAAGATCAATTCATTCAGTGGGTTTACGGCGTCGCATATGATATGCTTTTATTTTAGAAGTTTACGTACGAAAGCGTTTTCCGCAAAGTTGAAGAAGCAATAATCGGGGCGATCAATCGGGTGAGATCCTCGCTCGACTTCAAATATTGATCGTTATTATTAGATCACGGAAGAAGAAAAAGAGGGGACATGTCTGAGTTTGATGGCCATATAGCCAATATCAATATTGAAGATGAGCTTCGTGATTCGTTCATGGAGTATGCCATGAGCGTAATTGTTTCGCGGGCTCTACCAGATGTGAGGGATGGCCTTAAGCCGGTTCATAGGCGAGTCCTTTTTGCTATGAACGAACTAAATAATGTCTACAACCGACCGACGTTGAAATCTGCACGTGTTGTTGGAGATATTATAGGAAAGTACCATCCGCATGGTGACAATGCTGCCTACGACACCATCGTAAGAATGGCTCAGGACTTCAATATGCGTTACCCATTGATCGAAGGACAGGGAAACTTTGGTTCTCTTGATGGGGATAGTGCAGCAGCTCAGCGTTATACCGAAGTTAGAATGCAAAAAATTGCACAAGAAGTTCTCTCGGATCTAGATAAAGATACAGTTAACTTTGTAGAGAATTACGACGCCACTCTCAAAATGCCTGAGGTTCTGCCGTCAAGAATTCCTAACCTGTTAGTGAACGGATCGACGGGTATTGCGGTCGGTATGGCGACGAATATTCCGCCACACAACCTTAGGGAAGTCATTAACGCTTGCGTTGCTCTTATAGATAACTCCGATCTTGATGTTGACCAGCTTATGCAATTTGTTAAAGGACCAGATTTTCCGACTGGAGCCATTATCAATGGAAGAGCTGGTATCGTCCAGGCCTACCGAAGCGGTAGAGGACGCATTTTTATTCGGTCTCGCTGTGATATTGAGGTAAACGAAAAAACCGGCAGGGAGACTATTGTAGTTACCCAAATTCCCTTTCAGGTCAATCGAGCCAAATTGATAGAAAAGATAGCTGAACTTGTCAAAGATAAAAAGATAGAAGGTATCAGTGAGCTGAGAGATGAGTCTGCGAAGGATACTCGTATAGTTATTGAGTTGCGGCGTGGCGAGGTTGCGGAAGTCATATTGAATAATCTCTACGCACAAACCCAGTTACAAAGCGCATTCGGTATAAACATAGTTGCGTTAGTAGAGAATGAGCCAAAGATACTAAATCTAAAACAGGTTCTTGAAGCATTTATCTTGCATCGTCGAGAGGTGGTGACTAGACGTTCAGTATTCGAGTTAAGACGAGCGCGCTCAAGAGGTCATACTCTTGAGGGGCTGGTGGTTGCACTAACAAATATCGATCCAGTTATTCAACTGATAAAGACCTCTGAATCAACTCCTAAGGCTAAGGAGAGGTTAGTGCATCGAGCTTGGCCGTCAGAAAGTGTCGTGATTATGCTCGAGCGAGCTGGGCCGGATGCTGCAAAGCCAGAAGGACTTGATAGAGCTTTTGGTCTCCAGAATGACGGAACATACAAGTTAACTGAGGATCAAGCGCAGGCCATCTTGGATATGAGGCTAAATAGCCTCACTAGTATGCAACAAGATCGGCTACTCGAGGAGTATGTTGAAATTATCAAGACGATCGAAGAGTTGTTAAATATTTTAGGTCACCCAGAAAAATTAATGCAGGTTGTGCGCGGTGAGTTGGTGGCTGTGGGGGATGACTATGGTGACGAGCGGTTAACAGAGATCACAGATTCTCAAGAAGACCTTACTATGGAGGACCTTATCCAAGAGCAGGATATGGTTGTCACTCTTTCAAAAGGCGGTTATGCGAAGACTCAACCTATAGATACTTATCGAGCGCAGCGCAGAGGTGGTAGGGGTAAAATGGCTAGTTCGCTCAAGGAAGAGGATTATATTGAAAGATTGATGGTAGCTAATACTCACGATACGATCCTGTGTTTTACGAATCTGGGTAAAGTTTTTTGGTTGCGAGTATTTCAAATCCCTCCAGCAGGAAGGGCAGCCCGAGGTCGACCGTTGGTGAACATTTTACCCTTAGATGATGAAGAACGTATTACAGCGATGTTGCCTATCGATGAATATCGAGAGGATCGCTATATTTTTATGGCGACCTCAAATGGAACGGTCAAAAAAACTCCTCTTATGGAGTTTTCCCGTAAAAGGAGCACCGGGTTAATTGCTATCGAATTAGAGCTAGATAACACGTTGATTGGTGCTGCAATTACTGATGGCACTAAAGACGTCATGCTTTTTGGTAATCATGGAAAAGTAATTCGTTTTAAAGAGTCTGATGTCCGAGCTATGGGGCGCACCGCCAGAGGGGTTCGGGGCATTAAGTTGGGCGCTAAGCAGAAAGTGATTTCTCTGATGATCCCAGATGAAGCTGGACAAGTTCTAGTATCAAGCCGAAATGGATATGGGAAGAGAAGCAGCTTTGAAGATTTTCCTGTGATCGGTCGAGGAGGCCAGGGTGTGATTGGTATGAAGATGTCTGAACGCAATGGTGCAGTCGTAGCGGCTACTCAGATTTTTGAGGCAGATGAAGCCATTTTTATAAGTGATCAAGGTACTCTGGTACGAATACGAGCAGAGGATGTCTCTCTCCAGGGAAGAAATACTCAAGGAGTTCGGTTGATTAATCTCTCTAAGAAAGAATATTTAGTGGGAATGGCCCAGGTGCAGGAACCAAAGCAAAAGGAAAGTGAGGAATAAAGTTGCCTACGAGAATTTATATCACTGCTAAAAAGCATGATGAATAAAAAATTAGGGTTGAAAGAGTTTCGAGATCACATAGACTCTTTGGATGCAAAGATCCTTGAGTTGCTAAACGCGAGAGCGCAATGTGCGCAAGATATCGCAAAAATAAAGCAAGACGAATCAGTAGAGGAAAAACCTATTTTTTACCGTCCTGAAAGGGAGGCAAAGGTATTCCGTCATCTGATAGATTGTAATGAAGGGCCTTTGACGGACGATAAGGTAAGCCAAATTTTTCGACAGATTATGTCTGCTTGTTTAGCTTTAGAACAGCCGCTTAAAGTTGCCTATTTAGGGCCTGAAGGCACGTTTACCCATATTGCCAGTAGGAAAAGTTTTGGTGACTCTGCACTAGGATTTCCCATGGCTACGCAGGATGAAGTCTTTCGAGAGGTAGAATCTGAATCTTGTAATTACGGTATTGTACCCATCGAAAATTCAACTGAGGGTGTTGTTAGCCATACCTTAGATAATTTCTTGGATTCCAACCTGAAGATTTGCGGTGAAGTGCAGTTAAGGATAAATCATAATCTTATGGTGTCTGAGCGTTACCATGGGTTAGAAGTAGAGAAGATCTATGGGCATCAACAAGCTCTGGGGCAATGTAGACGGTGGTTAGCTAATAATTTCCCTGAAGTCTCAAAGGTAGCGGTGGCAAGTAATGGGGAGGCAGCTAAGCGAACATCTGATGAGAGAGGAGCTGCTGCGATAGCTCCGGACATTTGTGCTGACATCTATAAGCTGCGTATATTATCGAAAAGAATCGAAGACTTTACTGACAACACTACTCGTTTCATTATTATTGGTCGAGAGAATGTGGGTGCGAGTGGTGATGATAAGACCTCTGTAATGATCTCAACCAAGAATCGGCCAGGTGCCTTATATAGGCTTCTCGAGCCTTTCTATCGAAACGGAGTGTCATTAACTTCTTTAGAAACTCGGCCCTCGCGTGAAGGGATGTGGTCATATGTTTTTTTTGTAGATTTTGAGGGGCATCGAGATGATAAGGTTGTCATTGAGATAATAAAGGATATTGATAAAGCTGCTTTGGCAGTGAAAATACTTGGTAGTTACCCCAAAGCACTCACCACTTAAATAGGACTGCTATATAGATCATGACGGACTTTATTGAATTGGCTTTGCCTGGAGTACAAGCGCTTCAGCCCTATCAGCCAGGGAAGCCAGTTGAAGAGTTGGAGCGTGAATTGGGACTTGTCGATGCAGTTAAGTTGGCGAGTAACGAAAATCCTCTAGGCGCCAGCGAGACAGTCGCAAGCGCTCTTCTAACCACCTTTCCCCAGCTTGCGCGGTATCCTGATGGAAGTGCCTATGTTTTGAAAAACCGGCTAAGCGAGTTTCATGGCATTTCTACTGAAATGATCACTGTGGGGAATGGATCGAACGACGTCTTGGAGCTTCTTGGTAGGGTGTTTCTAAATACTCATAATGAGGCCCTGGTCTCACAACACTCTTTTGTGGTTTACCCGCTTGTAGCTAAAGCCGTCGGGGCCCGGCTTACCGTAATACCCGCAAAGAGCTATAGGCAAGATCTCAAAGCTACATTGGAATCCATTAAGAATGACACTAGAATAGTGTTTATAGCTAACCCCAATAATCCTACGGGAACTTGGGTCACTGAGCGAGAGCTTATAGAGTTCTTGGAAAATATCCCCAAAACTTTGCTAGTGGTCCTAGACGAAGCTTATTTCGAATATGTGGACAAGCCAGAATATCCTGATGGGGTCTCTTTAGTTGAAAAATATCCAAACTTAATTGTAACTAGAACTTTTTCGAAAGCCTATGGTTTAGCCGCGCTTCGTATTGGATATGCTATTAGTCACCCTGATATTGCCGATTTATTAAATCGAGTTAGACAGCCGTTTAACGTTAACTCTATGTCCTTGGTGGCTGCCTGTGCTGCGTTAGATGACCAAAAGCACGTTGAAAAATCTGTTAGCCTGAACCAACTAGGGCTCGATTATTTTATGGAGGGCTGTGATCAACTAGGTTTATCTTTTATTCCGTCGGTGGCTAATTTTCTTACAATCGACTTGGAGAGAAATGCAATGCCGATCTATGAGAGTTTGTTAAGGATGGGTATCATCGTCCGCCCTATCGGCGTCTATGGACTGCCGAATCACCTTCGAGTCACCACCGGCCTTTCAAAGGAGAACGAGATTTTTCTTGAGGCGCTTAAGCAGTTAGTGCTTTAGAAAAATGAAACGTATAGGAGTTGTTGGTCTTGGATTGATTGGAGGCTCTGTTGCTTCCGGATTAAAGAAACGCAAATTAGTTGAGCAGATTATCGGCTATGACAAAGATGCCGCCAGTCTAGCATCTGCCCTCGAGGCAGGGGTTATTGATTGTGCTGCCTCTTCGGTAGCAGACTCCGCTAAATGTGTCGATATTATGATAATTGCCGTTCCAGTATTGAGTGTTCAGAGTATTCTGGAGCAGATCCCATTGAATAAAATCATTACTGATGTGGGAAGCGTCAAGGCACCCATTATTGAGGCGAGTAGGATAGCCTATGGGAAAGTGCCGGAGAAGCTTGTACCGGGACACCCTATCGCTGGCTCGGAGAAACAAGGAATTACCTCAGCAAATCCAGACCTGTTCGAGAATCACATGGTGATATTAACACCTTTAAAATCCACTGATGAAAATGCGACGGAAATAATCCGTAAACTTTGGCTGTCGCTTGGATCTCAGGTAATCGAGATGAGTGCTGCTCGCCATGACAATATCCTTGCTCAAACTAGTCATTTGCCGCATTTGTTGGCTTATGCGCTTGTCGAGGCCTTATCCTCCAGGGGCGACAACATGGAGGTTTTGAAGTTTGCAGCTGGTGGCTTTCGAGATTTTTCCCGAATTGCAGCTTCAGATCCGATAATATGGCGAGATATTTTTAAAGCTAATCGCTCGGAGGTAATAAAAGCACTGGATCGCTTTTTAGAGGAAATATCTTTACTGAGACAACTAGTCTTGAACGGAGACTCTGATGCAATGGAGAAGGTATTCAGACGAGCAAGGAAAGCTAGAAATGACTACCTTAAACAATTTCAAGAATATGATTCTTAGCGGGATCAAATAGTTTGAACAATTCAATTCCTGTTGTTTCGATTGATAGCCCCAGCGGAGCTGGTAAAGGCGTTATTACGCAGAGGCTCGCTAGTTTAAAGGGTTATCATATCCTGGATAGTGGCGCCATCTACCGCGTCATCGGACTTGCTGCCCGTAAAGATGGCTTAGATTTCAAGAATCAATCAGGGCTTGTGGAGCTAGCGCAGGGTCTAGATATTAGTTTTCGCGGTACTGGGGATTCGGAAAATCCCTTATCCGTCTGGCTTAGAGACCAAGACGTTACTAGAGAAGTGCGCACGAACGAAGCTGGTGTAGACGCATCTAAATTAGCCTCTATAAGTGAACTACGTTTAGCTATCAGAAGTTTGCAGCGATCTTTCAAGAGGAGCCCCGGTCTGGTTGCTGATGGCAGAGATATGGGAACGGTAGTATTTGATGAGGCTCAAGTGAAAATCTTTCTCACGGCCAGCCCTGAAGCTAGAGCAGAAAGGCGCTATAAGCAGTTGAAAGATAAGGGTATTGATGTTAGCCTTCCCGACCTTTTCCTGAGCATTCAAAACAGAGATTTGAGTGATATGGAGCGGGAAATTGCTCCTCTAGAGCCTGCTCGGGACGCGGTGATTATAGATAGCACGGCGATGACGATTGATGAAGTTTTTTATTTTGTACTATCGGTTGTAGAGGAAAAACTGGGCTAATACCAGAGCCAACAACTATCTCATCTGGTTGATGTCTAAATTAATTTGAACCATCTTGGTTGGAGATGGAATGAAATTTCGGGATGATATTGAGTTATGAGCGAAAATTTTGCGGAGTTATTTGAAGAAAGTTTAAAGACAATCGATATGCAATCCGGTTCCATTATTGCAGGGGTCATAGTCGACATTGATAACGAATGGATTACTGTCCATGCAGGTTTAAAATCGGAAGGAGTAATTCCTAGAGCTCAGTTTCTAAATGAAAATGGGGAAATTGATGTTGAGATCGGCGATACCGTCAAAGTCTCCATGGATGCCGTGGACGACGGCTTTGGTGAAACGAGGCTTTCACGAGAGAAAGCGAAGCGGGCTGAGTCTTGGGAACTTCTGGAGAGCGTCTACGAATCTCAGGACGTCATAACTGGTCTGATAAGTGGTCGCGTAAAAGGAGGTTTTACAGTAGAAATCCGGGACGTGAGGGCTTTTCTACCCGGATCTTTGGTCGATGTGCGCCCCTTAAGGGAGAACGAGCAGTTAGAGGGAAAGGAGCTTGAGTTTAAGGTAATTAAGTTAGACCAGAAAAGAAACAACGTAGTAGTGTCCCGTCGTTCTGTTCTCGAACAAGAAAATAGTGCTGAGCGAGAAGCGCTTCTCGAAAACTTGCAAGAAGGTCAGGAGGTCAAAGGTATCGTCAAGAATCTCACGGACTATGGGGCTTTTGTCGATCTCGGTGGTGTAGATGGTTTGCTCCATATTACAGATATGGCATGGAAACGAATTAAGCACCCTGGAGAGATCGTTGATGTAGGCGATGAAATTCTTGTCAAAGTGCTTAAGTTCGACAGAGAGCGAAATAGAGTTTCGCTAGGATTAAAACAGTTGGGAGAAGATCCTTGGGTTGCAATTACGCAGCGTTACCCAGAGACGACTCGTACTATGGCTCGTGTAACTAACCTCACTGACTATGGATGTTTTGCCGAGTTAGAGGAAGGAGTTGAGGGTTTAGTCCATGTATCTGAAATGGACTGGACTAACCGCAATATTCATCCGTCGAAAGTTGTACAAGTAGGTGATGAAGTAGAAGTAATGGTGCTTGATATTGATGAGGAGCGCCGTCGTATTTCCCTGGGTATAAAACAGTGTCAGGGAAACCCGTGGGAGGCTTTCGATGCCCTACATGAAAAAGGCGATCATATTAAAGGATACATCAAGTCGATCACCGATTTTGGGATATTTATCGGCTTAGACGGGAATATAGATGGTCTAGTGCACTTATCTGACATCGCCTGGGATGAGCCGGGTGAGCAGGCAGTACGTCGTTTCACGAAGGGAGATGAAATAGAAACCATTATTCTCTCTATCGATGCTGAGCGTGAGAGGATCTCGCTTGGCTTGAAGCATCTTGAGGAAGATCCTTTTAATAAATATCTTATTGAAAATGACCGAGGGTCGATTGTCCATGGTAAAGTTAAAGAGGTAGATGCTAAGCAGGCTATAGTTATTCTCACCGAGCATGTAGAAGCAGTTCTCAAAGCTTCCGAAATTAGTGTCGATCGAGTTGAAGATGTACGAAATGCGCTTTCCGTTGATGAAGAAATTGAAGTTAAGATAGTTAGTGTAGATAGGAAAAGCCGGGCTATTGCTGTTTCAATTAAAGCTAAGGATATGCAGGAAGAAGAGGATGCGATTAAGGAACATCGAGAGAAAGAGCAAGACCTAAGCCCAACTACTCTTGGAGACCTCATAAAACAGAAGATGGACGCGGATACAGATACAGCTCTAGATGTAGAGACAGATAAAGAAGCTGGATCTTCGAGTGGACCCGTAGACAAGTAACAGGGCTTTCATATGTGTCTAAAGCAATGACTAAATCGGAGCTAATAGAGAAAATAGCCGCTGTCCAAAATCAGCTTTCAGCCAAAGATGTGGAACTGGCTATCAAAACGATGCTAGACCATATGTCGGACGCGCTTGCGAGGGGAGAACGTATTGAAATTCGTGGTTTCGGGAGTTTTTCGCTTAATTACAGGTCTGCTCGGATCGGCCGTAACCCGAAGACAGGTGAGGAAGTGAGCCTAGTTGGTAAATATGTTCCGCATTTTAAACCTGGAAAAGAACTACGAGAGCGCGTCAATCTAGGATTGTCTTCTGGTAGTTCCTCAGATTACTCTTCGGATGGCTCGACATAGACGGCAAAGTCTTTGGTGCAATTGGCGCTATAATTGAATGATAGCTTTTATCAAAAAGTGGCTTTTTCGTCTTTTTCTGATCATGGTATCAGTTCTAGCTTTAGTGATTGCCGTCGAGAATAGTTCTGAAGTTGTAATTACCGTTTTAAGCTACCCGATACCTTCACTACCGATATCTTGGCTGGTTATTTTTGCCTTTGTATTTGGCTTCGCGATGGCAAGCCTACTGAATTTTGTTTACATAGTCCGAGCTCGCTTAAGAAATCGCGAGATAGAAAAGCAAGTTTCTGCAGCCAAGAGCGAAATAGATCGTTTGAAGGCTGCTAGCTCTGAGTAATAGTACTCAACAATACGTAGCAGAAAATGCTACAAAACATGTATGCCTAGCTCAGGAAAATAATCCTTCTCATCCTGGTTTCGATTTATTTGGATAGATGGTCGTTATATTTACTTGTAGAGCTTGCTATTGGAATTGGTTGGTACCTGAGAGGAAGAACTTTAGCCAAACGAACTGAGAAATTGGTTCCGAATTACTGCGATGAAATTGATCATCTCTTTAACCAAGAGCCCGATCGAGCTGTTGCGGCTTTTATTGAGAAACTTGAAGTCAATAGAGATACATAAAATACCCATTTTGCGTTGGGACGAATAATGCGACGGAAAGGTGTTTTGGAAAAATTGATCCTGCCGAGGGAAGATATAGAGAAGCGGTCTCTGCTCTGACCCGAATTAGAGATTAGGAGCCTGGTTACGTAGCCGAATCTCTGCAATCACTTTAATCCGCTTATTTTAAAGCCGGTCTCCCCACTGATGAAATATACCAATATTCCGAGTTTTGCCAAGAGATTACCCCCTCACTTTCTATATTGCTTTCTTTAGTAGCCTTAGAGCGCGATCAGATAGGTGATGAGGTTATTGCTAAATTTATTGTTACTTACATGAAACGCTTACCAACAATTCTAGGCCTTACTCAGCTGATTGATCCGCATATTGACAATACACGGGGTATTGCCAAGCAAAATCTCACAATCTTGACAAGTTTTGCCGAGGTTTTAGTGGCAATTAAGCTATCATGCCAGTGCCAATCCCGTGGCTTTAAAGTAAAGAAAATGGTCTGGCACTGCCCAAGCGGCAAAAATTGGGCTACGATTAAAACTATCTTTGGACTTGAAGGTAATCAGTGTAGCGATATTACGAATCTGCCATTTTTAGGCGAGGCGTTGCCTCTTTAGCTGTCTTGGTTATACAAATGATACGGCTGCTGCCTTGGCTCCCCGACCTGGGCTCGAACCAGGGACCCAATGATTAACAGTCATTTGCTCTACCAACTGAGCTATCGGGGATCAACGCGAATTGGGGATTGTAATTCTGCCTGCCTGTTTACGTCAACCTATCGGCAGACTATTGTTTGCTTCTTAATTGTTAATCGGGAAAACCTGCTAAGAAATGCAGGAATTAAACTTAGCTTAGGAGTTCTAAAATTACAGCAGAGCCCTTTAAAATATATTCAGGCTACAAACCTGAAGGCGATCAGCCAAATGCAATCATCAAGCTTACGCAAGGTGTTGAGAACGGTTTGGCCGCACAAACCTTGCTTGGCGTTACGGGTTCTGGAAAAACATTCACGATTGCAAATGTTATCGAGAAGCTTCAGAGACCAACACTCGTTATGGCTCCAAATAAAACCTTAGCTGCTCAATTGTATGGGGAATTCAAAGATTTTTTCCCAAATAATGCCGTAGAGTATTTTGTTTCGTATTACGACTACTACCAGCCTGAAGCTTACGTGCCTGCATCCGATACCTATATCGAGAAAGATTCCGCAATAAATGAGCATATTGAGCAGATGAGGTTATCTGCAACCAAGGCGTTACTGGAACGCGAAGATGCCATTGTGGTAGCTTCAGTGTCCTCTATTTATGGGTTGGGTGATCCCAAAGCTTACTTGCAAATGGTTATGCATTTGGATAGGGGTGATAAAGTTGATCAGCGTTGGATTTTGCGTCGCCTAGCTGAGTTGCAGTACACCCGCAATGAGTTAGAACTTCGGAGAGCTTCCTACCGAGTCCGCGGGGATGTAATCGATATATTTCCTGCGGACTCTGAAAAGCAAGCGATAAGGATAGAACTCTTTGATGATGTTATAGATAACATTGGGTTGTTTGATCCACTTACTGGAGAGCTTATTCGTCGGATTCCGCGAGTTACTATCTTTCCAAAGTCTCATTATGTCACCCCGAGAGAGACTATTGAGCGAGCGCTGGAGGAAATCCGTGAAGAATTACGCGATCGCTTAAGAATATTAAAAAATGGAAACAAGCTAGTAGAGGCGCAACGTCTAGAACAGCGAACTAACTTTGATTTGGAAATGATAAAGGAACTTGGATATTGCACAGGGATTGAGAACTATTCTCGCTATTTATCTGGGCGAGCATCGGGAGAGGCTCCTCCAACTTTATATGATTATCTTCCTGATGACGCACTATTGGTTATTGACGAATCTCATGTAGGTGTTCCGCAGTTAGGGGCGATGTATAAGGGCGATCGCTCGCGTAAACAAACCTTAGTTGATTTCGGTTTCCGCTTGCCTTCAGCGCTTGATAATCGACCTTTAAGGTTCGAAGAGTGGGAGAAGCTGGCTCCTCAGATGATTTTCGTTTCTGCCACACCAGGGCCCTATGAAGAGTTAAAAGCCGGTCAGGTAGTTGACCAGGTTGTCAGGCCCACAGGTTTAGTCGATCCTGAGATAGAAGTCCGTCCTGCCAGCAGCCAGGTCGATGATGTATTAACTGAAATTACTTTACGCGCAGCCTCGGACGAGCGAGTACTCATCACCACCCTCACTAAGCGTATGGCTGAAGATTTGACAGAGTATCTGAATGAGCACGAAGTGAGAGTACGTTACCTGCATTCTGATATTGATACTGTGGAGCGCACAGAAATCATACGTGATCTCAGGCTAGGCACATTTGATGTTCTTGTAGGTATTAATTTATTGAGGGAGGGCCTTGATATGCCTGAGGTTTCTTTAGTCGCGATACTAGATGCCGATAAGGAAGGATTCCTAAGGTCTGACCGTTCATTGATCCAGACTATTGGACGTGCGGCTCGAAATATTAAAGGGAAGGCTATTATGTACGCAGATACGGTGACAGCGTCAATGCAAAGAGCGATTGATGAAACTGACCGACGACGAGAGAAACAGATTGACCATAATCAGAAAAACAACATTATTCCTATGGGAATCAAAAGGGATGTTGCTGATATCATGGAAGGCGCCCGTGGTGTTGAGCTCAAAAGAAACAAGAAAGAGGGTCGTAGAGTTATTGATAAAGAAAACGCTGTGAACCAGACGCTAAACCAGGAAGATCTAGAGAAGCAAATAGGGATCCTGGAAAAAGAGATGTTCGAATATGCTAGGAATTTGGCATTTGAAGAAGCCGCGCGCGTTCGTGATCAAATAGAGGAGCTTCGCTATCAGTTCGTTGGTGCGCGTTAGCATAAAATTTAGGAAAGCAGACTACTTATAATTTTCCCTTCACAAACCTCCCTTTTCTCTGGAAACAACAAATTCTCATTTTGATATTACTTTAATCGCTCTTTTTTGGTGCAAATTGAGAAAGAAGTTATCCAAAGTAGGGCAATACTGTTTTGTTGTTAGCTTGTAAATCGCTGTAAACCCCCGGTTCCTTGAGTTGAAGTATCTTGGCATTACCTTTGCTTATCAGTAAAGCGACAATAACACGATTCAATCGGGGACCTTTATGGAACAGATTTACGAACTTCAATATGCGATGGACACTTTTTACTTTTTGGTGTGCGGAGCGCTAGTAATGTGGATGGCGGCGGGCTTTGCAATGTTGGAAGCCGGTTTGGTCCGCCAGAAAAATACATCAACGATTCTCGCGAAGAACATAGTCCTATTTTCTATTTCTTGCGTAATGTATCTAATCTGCGGCTATGCAATTATGTATGGCGGCAATGTTCTCCTTGAGGGTATAGCACTCGACGGGGCCGCCTCAGCGGATGGACTGACCGCTGCAGTCATAGCTGAGTCAGCAGAAGCTGGATTTGATGGCGGATCAGTTTACGCCAACGCATCTGACTTTTTCTTCCAGGTAGTCTTTGTAGCAACAGCAATGTCAATTATTTCGGGAGCTGTCGCAGAGAGGATGAAGATTTGGGCTTTTTTCGCATTTGCGATTGTTATGACTGGCTTCATTTATCCGATGGAAGGGTCCTGGACATGGAACGGAGCTGACGTTTTTGGACTCTACAACCTCGGTGATTTAGGATTTTCTGATTTTGCCGGTTCGGGCATAGTACATATGGCAGGAGCCGCGGCTGCTTTAGCGGGCGTTCTGTTACTCGGTGCAAGAACTGGTAAGTACGGTCCTAATGGTGAGGTGAATGCGATTGGTGGTGCCAATATGCCCCTTGCCACACTAGGTGTCTTTATCTTGTGGCTCGGCTGGTTCGGATTCAACGGCGGTTCAGTTCTCAAGCTAGGGGATGCGGCAAGTGCGAATGCAGTAGCCATGGTCTTTCTTAACACAAACACCGCGGCTGCGGGCGGCGCGATTGCGGCCTTGCTGGTATCCAAATTTCTCTTCGGCAAAGGCGATTTAACCATGGTCCTGAATGGCGCTTTAGCAGGGCTTGTGGCAATTACTGCAGAACCCTCAACGCCTACTCCACTTCTGGCAACCCTTTTCGGTGCCGCCGGTGGCGTTTTAGTGGTCTTTTCAATTATGTTCCTAGACAAGCTCAAGATCGATGATCCGGTTGGAGCAATTTCTGTGCATGGCACCGTGGGGCTTCTAGGTCTACTCCTAGTTCCTCTAACCAACGACGGCGCTTCCTTTTCTGGTCAAATCATCGGAGCCTTAACAATTTTTGTTTGGGTATTCGTTGCCAGTGGAATCGTTTGGTTCATTCTCAAAATGCTCATGGGAATCAGAGTTTCAGAAACCGAGGAGCTTGAGGGTCTTGACGGATCTGAGATTTCCCCGACAGCGTATCCAGAATTTAAAGGATAAGCATTCCCCTCGGGAGGAGGTTGCTAATTGGAGTCTCCTCCCACCCTTTCTCTCTCTTCAGCCCTCAGAAATGAGGGCTTTTTTTTTGCCATAATTTAGCAATCTAATCCATACAATCTTACAAGTAATCATCATTAACAAGTACACCTTCATTCATTTTCGCGAGGATATATGATTTTCGCTTATACATTGGCGAGCATGTGCTTTTTGGCTAAAATGAGCTGACTAGCCCTTAATTAGTTTACAGTTTGAAATTAAGTGCAGAGGCTTTAGTAAAAATAGGAATGTAGCTCAGTTGGTTAGAGCATCGCCTCGACAAGGCGAGGGTCGTCGGTTCGAATCCGACCATTCCTACCATACTCAGTCAATTAATTTTAAATAAAAAGTTATGTCCTTATCTGAGAGAAATAATAAGAAATGTTTTATGTAACGCTGCCTGATGGAGATAAAAGAGAATTCGATGCGCCAATTTCTGTGTATGAATTGGCAAAGTCAATTGGTCCCGGACTGGCAAAGTCTGCAATCGCGGGAGAAGTGAATGGCAGCTTATGCGACGCTAGCGATATAATTGGAAGTGATTCCACCGTCCGAATTATAACCTCGAAAGATAAAGAGGGTGTCGAAATCATAAGGCATTCGTGCGCTCATCTGATTGGACATGCAGTAAAGCAACTTTATCCACATGCCAAGATGGTAATCGGTCCTGTGATAGATGATGGTTTTTACTATGACATTGCGATTGATGACCCATTTTCAACCGAAGATTTGGATAAGATTGAGGAGAGAATGAAACTCTTGATATCTACTGAGTATGATATCGTCAAAGAGATAACTCCCAGAGCTAAAGTCATCTCAAAGTTTGAGGAGAGGAAGGAAGATTATAAGTTAAGACTCATAGATGATATGCCGGAAGAAACTGAAATGGGTTTGTATTACCACCAAGAATATTTAGATATGTGTATAGGGCCTCATGTCCCAAATACGAGGTTTTTACCATATTTCAAACTTACGAAAGTTTCTGGCGCTTATTGGCGTGGCGATTCTAAGAATGAGATGCTCCAGCGTATATATGGTACCGCCTGGGGTGACAAGAAAAGCTTGAAGAATTACTTAAAGAGAGTTCAAGAGTCAGAAAAACGAGACCATCGTAAATTAGGACGTAAACTTGACCTATTTCATTTCAGCGAGGAAGCGCCGGGTTCTGTTTTTTGGCATCCGAAGGGTTGGACCGTATTTCTTGAGCTTTTAGAGTATATGCGTAAGCGTCAAAAATCTGCCAATTATGTGGAGGTAAATACTCCTGATGTTATGGATAGGCAGTTGTGGGAAACTTCTGGTCATTGGTTTAACTATCGTGAGCACATGTTCTCGACGCAGACTGAAGATGAACGCATCTTTGCGCTGAAACCCATGAATTGTCCTGGCTCTGTGTCCATGTTTGCGCAGGGACTTAAGAGCTACCGTGATTTGCCTTTACGCATGGCGGAATTTGGTAAGGTGCATCGTTACGAGCCGTCTGGGGCATTACACGGACTTATGCGAGTGCGTCATTTTACCCAGGATGATGCGCACATTTACTGTACGGAACAGCAAATGGAGCAAGAGTGTATAGATGTGGTCAGGCTTGTGTTGGATATCTACAAGGATTTTGGTTTTGAGGACGTGATTATAAAGCTTTCTACGCGACCTGAAAAACGAATCGGAAGCGATGACGTCTGGGACACACTTGAGGGTGCTCTAAGTAATGCACTCGATGTTATGGAACTGGACTATGTCCTCTACCCGGGGGAAGGCGCATTTTATGGTCCTAAATTAGAGTTTGTACTTCGCGACGCAATTGGCCGTGATTGGCAATGCGGTACACTTCAGGTTGATATGAACTTACCAGAAAGGTTTGATATCGCATATGTTGACGAGAGCGGTAATCGTGACAAGCGTCCAGTGATGCTGCACCGGGCATTGTTTGGTTCTCTTGAGCGGTTCACAGGAATATTGATAGAACATTACACGGGAGAGTTCCCAGTCTGGCTTGCTCCGATTCAGGTAATGGTATGTAATATTTCTGACGCTCAGTCAGATTACGTCTGCGATGTTGCAACATTTCTTTCTCAAAAAAGTTTTCGAGTAGAGACCGATCTTAGGAATGAAAAAGTTGGTTTTAAGATTCGAGAGCATACTCTTCAAAAAGTACCTTACTTGCTGATAATCGGCGATAGAGAGCAGGAGAGTAAGACAGTAGCCGTGAGAGCGAGAAATGGGATGGATCTAGGAACTATGCTGATTGAAAATTTTTCGGATATTTTGCAATCAGAAGTAGAAAAACGGGGACGAATTGCTTGATTTTGCTATAATGCCGGCCCTAAATTCGAAGGAGCGGAGCTCACAAAGCCGCCATATAAGAGGAGTGGGTGTATTAAAGAGTCAAAGAGAGCTCGGATAAACGAGGAAATTGAAGCTGGATCTGTCAGATTGATCTCGGCAGATGGCAAGCAAGTGGGCATTGTGCCGATTGCAGAGGCACTCAAAGCCGCTGCAGAAGCCGGTTTGGATCTTGTAGAAATTGCTCCCGATGGGGATCCTATAGTTTGCAAGGTATTAGATTATGGAAAACAGCTATTCGAGAGTAAGAAAGATAAGGCGGCGGCCAAGAAGAAACAGAAGCGGATGCATGTGAAAGAGATGAAGTTTCGTCCTGGTACTGAGGAAGGTGATTATCAGGTTAAGCTTCGCAACCTAATACGGTTTCTAAATGATGGTGATAAAGCGAAGGTTACTCTCCGATTTAGAGGTCGTGAAATGGCTCATCAGGAGCTTGGAATGGATCTTCTGAAGCGGATTGAGGGTGACCTGGAAGAGATAGGTACCGTGGAGTCGCATCCGAAGATGGAGGGTCGTCAACTTACTATGGTCCTTGCCCCGAACAGTAAAAAAAAGGGCAAACAAGCAACAGCCTGAGGCGGGAAATATCCTGAAACAGGGAATATAAAGTCGTCAGGTAAGGGCGCTGCAGACTCATAGATATGGTCTGTGTTAGAGCGGTACGCAGTGGAGTGAAAATATGCCGAAAATGAAAAGTAGTAGTGGTGCAGCAAAGCGGTTCAAGAAAACCGCAAAAGGTTATAAGCATCGTCAGTCTCACAGGAGTCATATCCTGACGAAAAAGAGTACAAAGAGAAAAAGGCAGCTTCGTGCAATGCAGGATGTTGCTAAGAGTGACGTGTCACTAATTCGTCGCTTATTGGGCGATTAAGCTAGGAGAAGAAAATGCCAAGAGTGAAAAGAGGTGTAACCGCTCATCGAAGACATAAGAAAGTTCTGAAGAAGGCGAAGGGTTATTATGGGGCCCGCAGCAGAGTCTTCAGAGTAGCTAAGCAAGCAGTTACCAAGGCCGGTCAATATGCTTATCGCGACCGTAAAGTTCGCAAGAGAATGTTTCGGGGTTTGTGGATCCAGCGTATTAACGCTGCCGCTCGGGAAAACGGTTTATCATACAGTCGAATGATTGATGGACTTAAACAGCAGAACGTTGAAATCGACCGACGTGTCCTCGCGGATCTTGCAGTTAATGAGAAAGAGGCTTTTGCGGCGTTGGCTGAGAAAGCTAAGGAAGCGTTGGCTGCCTAGTCTTTTTGGCCGAACTACCAGTTGGGCTACTCAATTTAAATGAAATATAAGGTGCTGGCATGAGCGAAATTACTGCAATCACCAGAATCGCCCGGCAAGCTATAGAAACCGCCAAAGACATCACTGATCTAGAGGTTCTAAGAGTCCAGTATCTCGGAAAAAAAGGTGAATTGACCGCTTTGCTGCGGGGCCTGGGTAGGCTTCCCAAGGAGGACCGCCCAAGTGCAGGAGCTGCTATTAACGAATCCAAAGGGCTTATTGAGGATTTGATTCAGGTACGTAAGGAGCAGTTTGAGGCGGCCGCGTTACGCGAGAAACTGGATGCTGAGGCTATAGATGTAACTCTTCGAGGGCGTGATGGAGACATTGGCGGGCTCCATCCTGTGACCATTGTGCTCGATCGTATGGAAAGTTTTTTTCGCAGCGTTGGCTATGACGTCATTGAAGGTCCTGAGATAGAGGATGACTATCATAATTTTGAGGCTTTAAATTTACCCGAACACCACCCAGCTCGAGCAATGCACGATACCTTCTATTTCAATCCGAATCTTTTACTTCGTACACACACATCACCAGCGCAAGTTAGGACTATGGAGTCTAATGATCCTCCTATCAGAGTGATTTGTCCGGGTCGCTGTTTCAGAGTTGATCCACCAGATCCTTCTCATCTACCGATGTTCCACCAGGTAGAAGGTTTAGTAGTTGATAGCGATATAAGTTTCGCTGATCTCAAAGGTACGGTTGAAGAATTTTTAAGAGTTTTTTTTGAAAATGAAGACCTAAACGTTCGTTTTCGCCCTTCCTATTTCCCTTTTACAGAACCTTCGGCAGAAGTTGATGTGCAATGTGTTCATTGTCTTGGTAAAGGATGTAGGGTTTGTAGTCACACTGGTTGGCTGGAGGTTATGGGCTCCGGTATGGTTCATCCGAAAGTGCTTGAATATTCCGGAATTGATTCGGAAAAATACACTGGTTTCGCTTTCGGTATGGGGCCGGATCGTTTAGCGATGCTGCGATATGGAGTGGATGACCTTCGTCATTACCTAGACAATGATTTGCGATTTCTCGAGCAGTTTAGGTAGTTTATGTTTACCCTAAGATCGTACTTTATAGCAATGGGAGTTCGGTTACTCAAAACTGTTGTGTTATTGGGGCTGGGTTAGATCCATGAAATTTAGTGAAGCTTGGTTGCGAGAGTTTGTTGATCCACCCATAAGTACAAGGGAGCTGGTTCACCAACTCACGATGGCTGGACTTGAGGTCGATGGGTTTACATCTGTGGCCGGTGAATGTAGCAAGGTTATTGTTGGTGAGATAATAAAGGCTGAGATACACCCAGATGCAGAGAAACTTTTAGTTTGCAAAGTCAGCAGCGGGCATGAAGAGTTACAGGTCGTTTGCGGTGCTCCCAACGCTCGCGTAGGCATTAAAGTACCCTTCGCGCTCGTTGGAGCAAAGCTTGGTAAAGAAAAGATCAAAAAAGCTAAGCTTCGAGGTGTAGATTCTTTTGGTATGCTCTGCTCAGAGCGCGAATTAGGAATTAGTGATCTTCACGAAGGCTTAATGGAGTTACCCCTCGAAGCACCAGTTGGTGAGGACATACGTCATTTTCTTAAATTAGACGATAATATTATCGACCTTGATCTTACACCTAATCGAAGTGATTGCCTTGGAATCGTTGGTTTGGCAAGGGAGACAGGGCTTATAAATGAAATTGATGTTTCCTATCCTGAAGATCGTTTTGTTACGCCCATTGTTGAAGATATTTTCCCAGTAGAACTTGGCGATCCGCAGACATGTCCGCGTTTTGTAAGTCGAGTATTACGTAATATTAATATAAACGCATTAACCCCTCTGGGGATGAAAGAAAAGCTTAGACGAAGTGGTATCAGAAGTATTGATCCCGTGGTCGATGTTACCAATTATGTAATGTTAGAGCTCAATCAGCCCATGCATGCGTATGATCTAAACCAATTGAAAGAAAAAATTGTAGTCAGACAATCTAAAGAAGGTGAACGTATTACTCTTTTAAATGGCGAGGAAGTCATTTTAAATGGTGAAACATTATTGATCACCGATGGTAATGGTCCTATCGGCATCGGAGGCGTGATGGGCGGATTGATCACTTCAGTAACCTCGAACACAAAAGATATCGTTCTCGAAAGTGCTTGGTTCTCGCCTTCTGCTATTGCCGGGCGTGCTCGCTATTATGGTTTAAGCTCTGACGCGGCACATCGTTTTGAGCGTGGTGTAGATTGGCAAGGCCAGATTTCTGCCATAGAACGGGCTACAGAATTACTAATAGCTATCGTCGGAGGAGAAGCGGGACCTTTGAGTCATAGCTTACACAGTGAATATTTACCCAAGATTAAAGATATTAAACTGCGGGCTAGTCGCGTAGAGAAATTACTAGGTGTTGCAATTGATGATAGTACGATTGAGGGTATTTTAGAGCGCTTGGGCTTCGGATTCAGGTGTTCGAAAGCTGAAAATAATACATATTGGATAGTCAAGGCGCCTTCACATCGTTTTGATATTTCTATTGAAGCAGATCTTATTGAGGAAATTAGTAGGATCTATGGTTACAACTCGCTACCCGTTAGAACTCCCCTTACTTCGCTTAAGATGAGTAGTAACGACGAAAGTGAAATTCCTTTAGGGCGTATACGAAGTCAATTAGTAGCAAGAGGTTACCAAGAAACGATTAATTATAGCTTTGTAGACCCTGAGTTGGAGAGACTAATTGATCCAGAGAAGGAACCTATCAAGCTTGCGAATCCGTTATCGAAGGATATGTCGGTAATGCGAACGACATTATGGACGGGGTTACTTAAGTCTTTGATCTACAATCTTAACCGTCAGCATGAGAGGGTTAGGTTATTTGAAGTAGGATTGCGATTTGGTCAGGTTAAGGATATTTCAGAAGCTAGTTTCAGTGATATTTTGCAAGAGAAAACTATTGCAGGAATAGCCTGTGGTTCGCGTCACGTAGAAAATTGGGCGAGTGATCGAAATATAATTGATTTTTATGATGTGAAGGGGGATCTCGAAAGTATTCTAGCGCTTACGTCTGCGGATTTCGAAGTGGTACCGGTCCTCCACCCCACATTGCAGTCTGGTCAGGCAGCTGAAATCAGGAGAGAGAAAGAGTTGGTAGGATATTTGGGGCTCTTGGACCCGCGGGTACAGCAGGCTTTAGACATTCGTAATCCTGTTTACCTTTTTGAGCTAAAAGTTGGGCTGATTGTTAATAAAGTGGTCGCTAAGGTCAGATCTTTATCCAAATTTCCTGAAGTTCGTAGGGATATAGCTATCATTGTAGACCAAAGTATAAGCGCAGCGAGTGTAATGAAATGCGTGTACTTGGCAACGAATGACAGCCTAATAAACCTAAAGTTATTTGATGTTTATCAAGGCAAAGGCATTGATCCTAATAGAAAAAGTATTGCTATGGGCTTGACGTTCCGTCATGGTTCGCGCACTCTTAACGATGAGGAAATTAATCAATCTATAATCAAGATCGTTTCCTCCTTAAAATCGGAACTAAAAGCTAGCTTAAGAGACTGATTATGGTCGCGTTAACAAAGTCTGAAATGGCAGAAAAGTTGTTCGACGAACTTGGCCTAAATAAGCGAGAGGCGAAAGAAGTCGTTGAGTTGTTTTTTGAGGAAATGCGAGCTTCTTTAGAAGCTAATGAGCATATCAAGTTATCTGGATTCGGTAATTTTGATCTTAGAGATAAGGGTCAGCGTCCCGGTCGTAATCCAAAGACCGGCGAAGAGATTCCGGTATCAGCTAGAAGAGTCGTCACATTTAGGCCAGGTCAGAAGTTGAAGGCTAGAGTGGAAGTATATGCAGGACCTAGACAATAAGTCAGAACTGTCGCCTATTCCAGGGAAGCTTTACTTCACTATCGGAGAAGTCAGCAGTTTTTGTGGTGTAAAGCCCCATGTGCTCCGCTATTGGGAACAAGAATTTCCCCAACTCAAGCCTGTTAAGAGACGCGGTAACCGTCGTTATTACCAGAGGCAGGATGTTTTGATGATTCGTCAAATTAGGTCGCTGCTTTATGATCAGGGGTTTACTATTGGGGGGGCTAGACAGCGTCTGTCTGGTGAGGAACAAAGAAACGATAGTACACGATACAAGCAGTTAATCTATCAGATGGTTACTGAGTTGGAAGATGTTCTTAAGACGTTAAAGCCATAATCCTACCAAAATGCCAATGAGGGGCTAAACCCTCTGATCTGTCTAAGGGTTAAAAACTAGTATCTATTGATGACGAAAACCGTAATCTCCACTTTTGTCCTTACGCTCATATTTTTCACTGCGGGATTTATTTGGTTATTAAGTGGACCACGGAAGGTTTCGGAGGAGATAGTTACTTCTAATTTGATCGATAGTGAGCAGGTATTAGATACTGAAATTCCTCCTTACGCCCCGTCTGCGTCACTTATTCAAAAGAAGGCTCCCCTCGTAATGTGGTCTTTAATTGAAGAAAGTAATATTCCTGATATAAAGGGTTATCAAGGCAATGTTGTGGATGCGGTGCCACTAGAACTTAAAACCAAATGGTCGTCAGAGATAGCTCTGGGTGACAATATCATGTTAAGTGTTCCGCAGATTGACTCTGACCTATTACTAACTGTCACGCAAGTAAAGAACCAAAGACGAGGAATCAAAGTAATCACTGCGACTGCCATTGAGGATTCTGCCGACTTATTACTCACTCTTGGTCCAAGTAGTACCTTTGCTAATGTAGGTACAATGAAGGGAACGTATGAACTGGTGGGGACAGCTTCCTTTGGTTGGCTGATGCCATCAAAGAATATGGACCCGAATGTGGATTATACAAAACCAGACTATGTAATTCGAAAGGTCACAGAGCCATCAGGCAAGTGAAAAATGATGGTTAATAATTCCAATGGCTAGATTCTTTTATTCGGTTTTATTACTTACTCTAATTCTAGGCCAAGGCGCGCTCGCGGAGTCAGAATTTATATGTCCTTGTGTACTGGAGAGCGGGGACCCAACCTCAATGATTCTGCGTGCGGGAGTAAGAAATTACGGCGAAGAAAACACGGGAGTTATTCGGGTCCGGATATGGGGCAATAAAGATGGAGATTTCACTTATCTAGGCGCCGCTTATTATCCTGAAATCCTTGGTGTAGGCGAAAATTACAGTAATGCGTATACGCTGAAATTCCCCTTTTACGACTATGGTGTTGAGGGTAATTATGAAATTTATGCTTATCTTCAGGAGATCAAGGATGGTAGCTGGGAGACAACTCAAACACTCCGGTTCGAACCGGTAACGTATTTGGATCACGCGACGGGTGGAGGCCTGAGCACTGTATATTTGAATGGAACAGCGACTGCTACCTTTTCTATTGGAATGGATGAGGTGACAGTTAATTTACCCCCTATTAAGAATATGTCACCGACTGATACGATACCTCCTTTATCGCTGCACCTAGGTCTATTCGAAACGCCAAAGTATTGGACGGGATACTATCCCATATGGGAGTATCCCTTGGAGTACTCGTTAGAACCTTCTTCGGAGAGCGAGGCGATTTCAATTACGATGCCTTTTACGAGCGTTTCCGGCTATGAATATGTTCACCTGTCACTGCAGGAAACCGAGGGGGGGCAGCATTACCTCTGGCAGAATGTTTCTGCTCCAGGCTCAGAGCTACATCGGAATTTTCGGGTTACTTCAATTGATACTCTCCAAGATACTGATGGCGATGGTGTTAGCGACTTTAATGAGTCGTTAATGCAGACCAATGCAGTGGATGCTTCAAGGAAGCCGGGAAATAGCACTCTGGATGTAATGGTCCTTTATACGCCAGGAGTTTCTGACCTTTATTTAGATCTCGAGGCACGTGTTGTACACGTCTTAGAATATGGAAATCTTTCGCTTCAGAATAGCAATATTGGCGCCAGTTTGAGGCTAGTGCACCTTGAAGAGGTCGAGTATAGCGAGTCGGTGCTTATTGATGTTGCCTATGACGCCATGTTGAGCGAAGAGGGAGTATTTTCTGGGCTTAGCGCGAAAAGACTCAGTGTTGGAGCCGATTTGGTGGTTTTGTTTCGCTCTAGAAGATTACCTTCTCTTGCTGGAGAAGACACTTGTGGATTAGGCACTATGCCAAATGGACAATTAGGAGACTTCAAGAGCATTATTGGACAAAATTTTATTGCGACAGCATATATCGATTGTAGAGACAGAGTTACCATCCATGAACTAGGTCATAATATGGGACTTGCGCATGATAGACGCGAAGCTCTTAGCAGAGGGACATTTGCTTGGTCAAAGGGGCACGCGGTGGATGATGAATTCGCGACGATTATGGCTTATGGGGTGGGGTTCCCAGGTAGTCTGGAAATTGGTGAGTTTTCATCTCCAGATCATACCTGTCAGGTGCAAGGGGGTTCCGAGCTTCCCTGTGGTGTCGATAAAAGCGATATTGAAAAGGGGGCTGATGCTGCGTTATCAATTGATACGGTTCGATTCCAAGTTGCCCAATGGGCACCTGATCCACCAGATAATGATTCTGATGGAGTCATTGATTTTGAAGACCCTGATGACGATAACGATGGCTTTTTAGATATTGTAGATGCATTTCCACTTGACGCCGGTGAGCACCTCGACACTGACTCAGATGGTATCGGTAATAACGCAGATACAGACGATGATGGTGACGGTATAAGAGATATATTTGAGACAATATATGGACTAGATCCGCTTGATGCTACTGATGCGATTGCTGATAGCGATGGCGATGGAGAGAGTAATTTAGTCGAATTTAATAACGGCACTGATCCTACTGACGCGATGAGTTTCACGAATCGGTGTTTGAAACCAGAGTTAGACGCACCGGTACCGAGTGACTCTCGCTTTGTGAATGAGAAAAAACTGTACATCGCTAATCCGGGTAGTAATACCAATCAACAAACCTTTCTACGGTTTATAAACAATAATAGTACCGCGACCGAGGTCGAGCTTTACGCAATAGATGATACTGGCACTCGGAGTAAAAAGGACCCGATTACCTTTACGCTGCCGGCGCAAGGTGCGAAGCAGATGAACGCTCAGGATATTGAAAACGGTAATGCTAACAAGGGAATCACCACAACGCTCTGTGATGGCCAGGGGAAATGGCAACTCGTGACGCGCTCGAGTAATCCGATCGAAGTGATGGGACTCATACGGACACCCGATGGCTTCCTGACAAGTCTTAACGAT
>MDTB01056829.1_pt1 | contig 73109 bp, 71 predicted proteins | sample 811161 | NCBI WGS metagenome assembly MDTB01 (sample SAMN05326650, study PRJNA326480) | marine metagenome | isolation source: seawater | place: Mediterranean Sea | collected 2009 | reverse complement strand
TCTCTGCCTTAGCTTCAGTTTCCGGTTTTACTGCAGTTTCTGAATTCTCTACCTTAGCTTCAGTTTCTGGTTTTACTGCAGTTTCCGAATTCTTCGATTTAGTTTCAGCCTCTGAAGTTTCCGGTTTTGTTTCGTTATTAGTTAAAGACGTTTTTTTTTGTTTCTCTTCTCTCGCTTTGTTTTTTTCAATTGTTTTGGCTTTTGGTTTATCTTTTTTTGTCTGTGGAAAAACTTTTGGCATCTCTCCCATTCCTTCTAGAGCTATAAATTTTGCCACTCTGTTAGTTGGCTTTGCTCCAACCGATAACCAGTATTTAATTCTATCTTTATTAATATTTACTCTTTCAGGATCATCTTTATTTTTCATTGGATTATATGTGCCTAACCTTTCAATAAATCTTCCATCTCGTGGACTTCTTATATCTGCTGCTACAATTCTGTAAAAAGGCCTTTTTTTTGAACCACCTCGAGATAATCTTAATGCAACTGCCATTTTTTTCCTTTCAATATTAAGTTAAATTATTTTTATTCATAAAAGATGACATATTACTGAAATCCTTTGTATTTATCATTGATTGAAGATTTTTATTTTTACCAAATTTCTTCATCATTTGACTCATTTTTTTAAATTGTTTTAAGAGCTTATTAACCTCTTGTATCTCAGTTCCTGAACCTTTGGATATTCTAATTTTCCTTGAGGCTTTAATTACATCTGGATAATTTTTTTCTTTTTTTGTCATAGAGTTAATTATGGCTTTTTGAACGTTAATTATTTTTTCATTTTGATTACTTGTATTTATTTTTTCTTTAATTCCTGACATTCCAGGTAAATATTTGATTATGCCCTCCAAGCCTCCAATTTTTGATATTTGATCTAATTGTTTTGAGTAATCAATTAATGAAAATTTTCCTTTTAAAATTTTTTTTTGAATTTTTTTCGCATCTTCTTCATCAATCTCAGAGGAGGCTTTTTCAACTAAAGAAACAACATCTCCCATTCCTAAAATACGACTCGCAATTCTGTCTGGATGAAAATCATCAAACTCGTCAATTTTTTCGCCAACACCTAAAAATTTTATAGGACAATTTGTAATGGATTTCATTGAAAGTGCTGCACCACCCCTGCTATCTCCGTCAACTCTGGTTAATATTATTCCTGTAAGATTTAATTTTTCAGAAAAGCTTTTAGCAGTATTAACAGAATCTTGTCCAGCCATGGAATCAACAACCAATAGAGTTTCAGTCATTTTTATTTTCGATTTAATCTCCTCAAGTTCATTCATCATATCAAGATCAATGTGATTTCTACCTGCAGTGTCAAGAATTAAAACATCAAAGCTTTCATTATTGGCTTTTTCAACCGCTCTAACACATATCTCTAGAGGAGTTTGATTGTGGACAATTTCTAAAGTTTCTATTTTATTCTGATTTCCTAGCGTTTCTAGCTGTTTTTGAGCTGCAGGTCGGTATATGTCCAAAGAGGCTAACAAGACATTTTTTTTGTGTTTATTTTCGATTTTCTTTGCTAATTTTGCCGATGTTGTAGTTTTACCTGATCCTTGTAAACCAACCATTAGGATAATTACGGGAGGCTTTGATTTAAGATTAATATCATGATTTTCTGAACCTAAAATTTTAACTAATTCATCGTTAACTATCTTTATAACCATCTGACCAGGACTCACACTTCTTATAACTTCTTGACCAAGTGCTTTTTTTCTAATTTGTTCAATAAACTCTTTTGAAACACTCAAAGCGACGTCAGCTTCTAAAAGAGCAATTCTGATTTCTCTTAAAGCCTCATTCAGCGACTTTTCGTTGATAGAACCTTGACCTTTTAATTTTTTAAAGGTTTCTGTGATTTTTTCTGTTAAACTGTTAAACATTTTACTCAATCTTTATAAAATACAAAAAGCTAGTGCACGAAACTCGTGGACTAGCTAAAATAAGTATTGTTTTTATAACAAAAAAATATTAATTCTTAAAGTCATTTATGGAAAATTTAATTAGAACAAAAATATGACCAATATATCTTTTATAAAAATGCATGGTTTGGGAAATGATTTTGTCATCATAGATCTTGACGAAAACAAATTTAATAAAAAAAAAAAGTTAATTAAAAAAATATCTGATCGAAGGCTTGGGGTAGGTTGCGATCAAATTATTTTAATGGAAAAAAGTCGTGATAATATCTCTGATGCCAAAGTTTCAATTTTTAATTCAGACGGCTCTGAGTCCGAAACTTGTGGAAATGCGCTAAGATGTGTGGGTAGTCTTCTTATAGAAAAGCAAGAAAAAAAAAATTTGACACTTGAGACAAAAGGAGGACTAGTTGATGTAGAAAAAAAAAATAACAATTTAATTTGCGTTGACATGGGTTTAGTAAAATTTAATTGGGATGAAATTCCTCTCAGTCATCCTTTGGATACTTCAAATTTGAATATAAACTTTGAATATTTGAAAAATGGGTATGCAGTAAATGTTGGTAATCCTCATGTAGTTTTTTTTTCTAATATTATTGAAAAAAAAAATGTCTTAAGTGACTGTAAGTTAATTAGTGCTTTGAAAATTTTTCCACAGGGTATAAATGTTAATGTCGCTAGAGTTTTGTCGAAAGATACCATCGAACTCATTGTTTTTGAAAGAGGAGTAGGTTTCACTCCCGCATGTGGAAGCGGAGCATGTGCTTCATCAGTTGTAGCATCCATACTTAATTTGTGTAATAGGAAAACAAAAGTAATTATGGAGGGTGGTGAACTTTATATAGAATTTCTGGGCGATAAACACGTTTTAATGACAGGGCCTTCGTCGAATGTTTTCAGAGGAAATATAAATTTATCGTATTTAGAAGATTATGCTTAAACAAAAATCAGATGTGATCAATTTAGGTTGTCGACTTAATTCATACGAGTCAGAAGTAATAATCGATATTCTAGAAAAGAAAAATATCAATAACGTTACTGTTATCAATACATGCGCTGTAACTAACCAAGCAGTAAGAAAATCAGAGCTTGCAATAAAAAAAGCCAAGAAGGAAAAACCAAATAATAAGATATATGTTACTGGATGTGCTTCACAAATTGAAAAAAAAAAATTTGCTAATAATCCAAGTGTAGACAGGATTATAGATAATAGATTTAAAAATGAAGAAAATTTCTATCTGAAAAGCTTTACAAACATTAAAGAAGAAAAAAAAAAGTTTAAGTTCTCAAATCCATTAAAAAAATTTAAAAACAGAACAAGAGCTCTTCTACAAATTCAACAAGGATGTAACCATAGATGTACTTTTTGCATCATACCCTTTGGAAGAGGAAGTTCGGTTAGTTTACCTTTTGGTGAGATTGTTAGAAGAACGAAAAAATTATTAGCATCGGGTTACAAAGAAATAATTTTTACTGGTATCGATCTAACTTCATACGGAGCTGATCTACCAGGAAAACCAACATTAGGGAGTATTCTAAAAAGATTACTGAAATTAGCTCCAGAACTTGAAAGAATTAGATTTTCTTCTATTGATCCTGCTGAGATTGATATAGACTTACTCGAAATTTTTTCATTTGAAAAAAGAATATTACCGCACATTCACTTTTCTGCTCAGTCTGGAGACAATCTTTTACTTAAAAGAATGAAAAGAAGACATAATAGAGAAAAATTAATTGATTTATGTAATATAATCAAAAAGAATAGACCAGAAATGACATTTGGAGCCGATTTAATTATTGGATTTCCAACTGAGAACGAACTATACTTCAAAAATACGATACAATTTGTTAGTAAATGCAAATTTACCAACCTTCATATTTTTCCTTTTTCTCCAAAAGTAGGTACTCCAGCTTCTAGAATGCCTCAGGTTAAAAATTTAGAAAAAGTTAAAAGAGTTTCTTTGTTGAGAAAAATTGGACAAAAAATAAAAACAGAAAAAATGAAAGAAAAAGTTGGAACCAAAATCTCAGTGCTATTTGAGTCTGAAAAATTAAGTTATACAGATGATTATTTTAAATTAAAAATCATTTCACCTGGTTGCGATAAACTTCGAAAAGGAGATTTTGTTGAAGTTAAAATTTTAAGTATCAAAAATGATTTTCTGATAGGAAAGATTAATGGCCTTTAACTGGATCAAAAGTTTAAAAAAAGGTTTAGAAAAATCTTCAAATAAACTTGGAGATGGAATTAAATCAATTTTAAAAAATAAAAGGATTGATGAATCTACACTCCAACAAATAGAGGAAGTTTTAATATTATCAGACATTGGTATTTCTTTTTCAAATAAAATAATAGATAGACTAAGAAAAATTAAACTATCGGAAACTGGTGTTTCGTTTGTAAAAAGTGAAATAAATTCGTTGATTATTGAAATACTTGAGCCGCTTGAAAAAAAAATAAAAATAACAAAAAAACCTTATGTATTTTTGATTGTCGGGGTTAACGGTGTTGGTAAAACTGCCACAGTAGGTAAATTAGCTTATAAATTTTCACAAGAAAAAAAGACTGTTGGAATAGTTGCTGCTGATACATTTAGGGCAGCTGCGGTTGAGCAACTTGAAATATGGTCCAAAAAAACGGGATCAGTATTTTTTTCAGGAAAAAGTAGAATGGATCCAGCCTCACTTTCGTATAGTTCATATCTTAAAGCACGAGAGAAAAATCTAGACGTTCTTATTATAGATACGGCTGGAAGATTGCATAATAAAATAAATCTAATGGAAGAATTATCAAAAATAATTCGTGTTTTAAAAAAAATAGATGAACATTTACCCAATGAAATAACACTGATTTTGGATGGAAATACAGGGCAAAATTCAATAAAACAGGCTCAAACATTCAAAGAAATTTGTTCAATACAAAGCCTAATTATTACAAAGTTGGATGGTACTGCGAAAGGTGGGACACTAGTACCAATTGGAGAACAACTAGGTATTCCGATTATAAGTCTTGGTGTAGGAGAAAAAAAAGAAGATTTGGTAGATTTTGATGCAAAGGAATTTTCTAAAGCCTTATTGGGTTTATAAATTCATTTTGACAATTTCCACAGTGGTGAATTTTTTTCATCTATTATTAAGAAAATATTTCCTTTTTTATCAATTTCTAAATCTCTAATTCTTCCAATTTTTTTTTGAATTAAAATTTCTTCTTTTATAATTTTTTCATTTTTAAACTTTAATCTAAAGAGTGATTTAGATGCAGTAGATGATAAAATCATATCTCCTTTCCAGTTTGGAAATACTTCTCCATCATAAAATTTAAAATTAGAGATTCCCATTGAGGGAACCCAAGAAGCTATAGGTTTTTTAAATTTTTTTTTAAATGGCACTTTTCCAATTTTGAAACCATTATATTCAGTTCCTCCCCATGCTACTTCTTTCCATCCAAAGTTTGCTCCATATTCTACCAAACCAATATTATCTCCTCCTTTTGGTCCGTGTTGAGAAAAATAGATTTTGTCATTATTTGACATAGCCATTCCTTGTGGATTTCTAACTCCAATGACATATATTTCTGGAAGCCAGTCACGTTTGTCTCTATATCTTGGATTATCGTGAGGTATACTTCCATCAATATTAATTCTAACGATGCTACCTGGATGTTTAGTCGGATCTTGTGCAATCATACCCTGACCTCTTTCCCCAAAACTTGCGAATAATTGATTGTTTTTAATCACAAGTCTTGAACCCCAGTGTTTATTAATTTTAAGTTTAGGTTTTCCAATTAATAAAATTTCTAAATTTTTAATTTTATTTTTTATTAATTCTCCTCTAGCAATCGCGGTACTTGCCTCATTATTATTTTTCTTTGTAATTTCATCAAAATTATGACTGTAGGAGAAATAAACTAGTCCCTCATGATATAAAACATCCATTAATCCACCTTGTTGCGATGCTAAAAGATTACTCGAATACGGAATACTTTTAATTTCATGAAATATTTCTGTCTTTGTTCCAGTTTGTGTATTAACTTTGATAAGTTTTCCGCTTTTTTCCGTAATAAGTAAATTTTTTTTATCAATAAATGTCATGCCCCAAGGATAATTAAAACCATTGGAGATTTTTTCTAATTTAAATTTTGTGTCTGTCTTCTTGTATTTTTTGAAATTTTTGAATAGCTCTTCTGAAAAAATACTACCAGATAAAAAAAAGTTTATTACTCCGACGATTATAATGAAAAGTTTATTTATATTTTTCTTTAAATAGAACACTCGTGATTAATAGATTTGTGATTATTTTATATATTTGTTAGTTATTGATAAAAGTAAAGATAAAATTAAGAAGTAACTTCCCTGCCACCATCCAGTCCAAAATGAAAAATTAACAAGAGAAGATCCCCAGAAGTAAAAATTAAAAAAAACTAAATACTTTGAAAATTCAAAATTTATAAAATTCAAATAATTGACATATAAAATCAGTAAAAGAAAAGAAAAAGTTCCCAATAGCCCTATTTCTAGGACAAGTTCGATAAAAAAATTATGAGGATGACTAGGAATAAAACGCATTGTTCCAGTTTGAGAATGTCCAATAATTTTTTGACTATCTGAAATGAAATTTGATGAATCTGCTCCAAAACCAAAAAATAACCTTTCTTTCATTTTTTGATATGAAAATCCCCAGATTATTTGTCTATGAGCATCTATTGCAGATGTTGGAATATTAAACCTTATTTCATCAGGATTTATTTGGAAGGTATTTTTAGGTAACAAATTAAGAAAAGTTGTTGAAGTTGATGTAAGAAGCAAAATAGTTAACAGTGACTTTAATTTACGAGATTTAAAAAGTTCCAAAATTTTTATGTAAAATAGGCCTAAAAATCCGACAATGATTCCAAGTAAGGCTGAAGTACAATTAGAAATTAAAATTGTTGGTATCAATAAAATTAATAAAAGAAAAGAAATTACAAATCTTTTATGATCTAAGAATTTTTCTAAAAAAGGACAAATTAAAACTAAAATTGTTAGAAGATTTACGAAACCTTTATATTTTTGAATTTCAAAACCAATGATGGTTGATTCAAGTGTAGTTGGAATTCCTAATCCTAAAGTGTTTTGTATAGAGAATAAAAACACAAGAAATGTAGAAAAAGAAATTCCTATCAAGCAAAAGTTAATTGTTAACTTTAGAGCCGTAAAATTTTTTTTAAAAAATTGAAACAGTATATATGAAATGAACATGAAAATAAATAAATATATTTCCACTAATAATGATCTAAAAGTTGCAATTGAAAATAAAGTGCTAATGGAGAAAAATGAAAAAAAAATTAATAATATTGGAAAGACTTTATTTGATAAAGCATTTCGTATACTCAATCTAATTAAATTTTTATTTTCGAATATTATTAAAAGAATACCCAAGCCCAGTGTAGCACCAAATGCAATAGGGGTATGTAATCTCATTGGAAAACTTGTTCCAATTAATAGACAGCTTAATTTTGTTAAATTACTAATCATTTAGCTACTATAATTTAAAAATTACTTTATTATACATTTAACTTTAAAAGAGTATAAACAATGAATTATATAAAAAGGGAAAGTTATGAAAGAAGAAGATTTTAATAAGTTACATGGTTATTTTATTGAAGATTTAAAAATTGGACAACAAGCTATTCTCGCCAAAACTGTGACAGAGTCTGACATAATTTTATTTGCAAGTATAACAGGAGACAATAACCCAGTTCATATAAGTAATGATTTTGCTAAAAAAACAATTTTTAGAAAAAAAGTGGCGCACGGTTTTTTAACTGCAAGTTTAATTTCCACTGTTATTGGAACAAAACTTCCTGGTCCCGGAAGTATATATGTTAAGCAAACAATTAATTTTTGTGCACCAGTGTTTAGTGGAGACGATGTTTTAATAAAGGTAACAGTAAATAATATTAATTTAAAAACAAAACGAGTTGGTTTGATTACAGTATGTGAAAAAGATGGAAAAAAAATTATTGATGGAGAAGCCCAAATTTTAGTTCAGTCCAAACATTAAAGATGAAACTTTTTAGAACATTCGGTATTTCAAAGGAGGCTTACAACTCAGTTTTGGCAATTGGAAATTTTGACGGACTGCATCTAGGTCATCAAAATGTAATAAGTTTTGCCAAAAATCTAGCGAAAAAGAAAAACAAGCCCTTATCTGTTCTTACTTTTGAACCTCATCCTAAATGCTATTTTAGACGAACATTTCATGGATTTAGATTAACTCCTTTTAAAATAAAGTTTGAATTAATTAGAGAATTAAAAGTTGATTTTTACATAAATATTTTTTTTAATAATAGGTTTTCAAAAATTAATGCAAATGATTTTATAAATAAAATTTTAATAGATTCACTTATGGTTAATCATGTAATAACAGGAGTTGACTTTGTATTTGGAAATAATAAAGAGGGAAATGTTGAAATGTTAAAAGAGCATTCTATTAAAACAAAATCTTTTGATTTTTCTATTGTTGATGATTATAAATTTGATTTTAAAACAAGAACATCCTCGTCGGATATTAGAAAATTTTTATTAAATGGAAATCTTAAAAAAGCTGAAAAATTACTTGGGAGGAAATGGTCAATTAAATCAAAAGTGATTAGAGGTAAAAAACTGGGCTCTACTATCGGTTTTCCAACTGCAAATCTAAATATTAACAACTTTTGTAAAATGAAATTTGGGGTATATTTGGTTTGCATTTCCTTTAAGAAAGATAATTTTCGAACAAAGTTTACAGGGATTGCAAATTATGGCATAAAACCGACCGTTAATAATATTACACCAATTTTGGAAGTAAATATCTTCGATTTTAAAAGAGATATTTATGGTGAAGACGTAAAAATAGAATTTTTACTCTTCATTAGAGAGGAAAAAAAATTTGACTCCCTTGAGAGTTTAAAATCACAAATTCAAATGGACATTAATTTTTGCAAGGAAAGAATAAAATCATTATGAGTCAGTTTTCAGACACAATTCTTTTACCTAAAACCCATTTTTCCATGAGGGCAAATTTGTCACAAACAGAAAAAAAATGGATTGAATTTTGGGATGAAATCAATCTTATTGAAAAAGTTAAAGAAAAAAAAAAAGAAAAAAGATTTATACTTCATGATGGCCCTCCATATGCAAATGGTCATTTACATTTAGGTCATGCATTAAATAAAATATTGAAAGACATCATATGTAGAGCTTATAAACAGATGAATTATGATGTCGATTATATTCCTGGATGGGATTGTCATGGTTTACCAATAGAATGGAAGATAGAAGAAAATTATAGAAAAAAGGGAAAAAATAAAGATGATATTGAAATTAAGAAGTTTAGAAATGAATGTAGGCAATTTGCCGTTAAATGGATAAATATTCAGTCAAATGAATTTAATAGACTTGGAATAAATTGTGATTGGAAGAAAATTTATACTACCATGGATAAAAAATCTGAGTCGATAATTGTCTCAGAACTACTAAATTTTTTGGAAGAAAAAAGATTATATTTAGGTCACAAACCTGTAATGTGGTCCGTTGTAGAGAAAACAGCTTTAGCAGAGGCTGAAATCGAATACCAAGAAAAAAAATCTAATTCAATTTTTACAAAATTTCCAGTAAAATACTCCACAGAAAAAAAATTAATTGGAAGTAATGTAATAATTTGGACAACAACACCGTGGACCCTTCCCGGAAATAAAGCCATAGCTTTTTCAAAAGAGTTAAACTATCAATTAGTAGAAATCCAAAAAGACTATCCAATGTTTAATCTTTGTAATGGGGAAAAATTTTTATTTTGTAAAACTTTATTAGATAAATTTCTAAAAAAAAATAATATAAGTTCTTATTCTATTATCGATGAATTTAATGGTAATGATTTTCCCACAACAAAATGTTCTCATCCACTATTACAATTTGGTTATAAAGAAAATATTCCAATGATAATTGGTGAGCATGTAAATGATCAAACAGGTACAGGATTTGTACATATTGCACCTGGTCACGGAATTGAAGATTTTGAGCTCGGAAATAAATTCAAGCTCGAAATTCCAATTACAATTGAAAATAATGGAGTTTTTTCAGGAAATGTTCCATTTTTTAAAGGTACGCATATTTTTAAAGCTGATGAAAAAATTATTGATAAATTAAACCAATCTAAAATGCTGTTATACAGAGAGGATTTTAAACATAGTTATCCTCATTCGTGGAGATCTAAAGCCCCCCTAATTTATAGAGCTACTTCACAATGGTTTATTTCAATGGAAAAAAAGGACTTAAGAAACAAGGCATTAAAAGCAATTGAAAAAGTAAACTGGATTCCAAAAATTAGTAAAAATAGAATTAGTTCAATGGTAAAAGATAGACCAGATTGGTGCGTTTCCAGGCAAAGATCGTGGGGAGTCCCCATAACTGTTTTTATAAATAAATCAACTGGAAAACCTCTTATTGATAAAGAAGTTAATAGAAACATAATTTTAAAAATTGAAGAGAACGGAACAGATTTTTGGTTCTCTGGAAATAAAAAAGAGTTGCTGACATCAAAATACAATCCTGACGATTTTGAACAAGTTTTGGATATACTTGATGTTTGGTTTGATTCAGGTTCTAGCCATGCCTTTGTTTTAAAAAATAGAGGTATAAAAGAAAAAGCAGATCTTTACTTAGAGGGTTCAGATCAACATAGAGGATGGTTTCAATCTTCATTAATAGAGTCTTGTGCAAATTATAATGATAGTCCGTATAAAACTGTTTTAACTCATGGTTTTGTTCTAGACGATAAGGGGAAAAAAATGTCAAAATCTCTGGGTAATGTAATTTCTCCTCAGGATGTAATTAATAAATATGGAGCTGATATTTTAAGATTATGGGTTGCAACAAGTAATTATAATGAAGACCTAAGAATTAGTTATGAAAGTCTTGACAGACAATCAGAAATGTACAGAAAAATTAGGAATTCTCTAAGATTTATATTGGGAAACTTAAGTGACTGGAAAAACAATGAATTGACTTCTCACAAAGAGCTTCCTGCTCTTGAGCAATATATAAGATTTGAATTATATAGAATAAACGAGATTGTTTTAGAAAGTTTAAAAAGCTATAACTTTTACAAAGTCTTTCAATTAATATCTAATTTTTGTAACAATGAGTTGTCATCACTTTTCTTCGATATTAGAAAAGATTGTTTGTATTGTGAACAAAAAAACTCAAAAAATAGAATGTCATGTAGAACAGTATTGGTTGACATTTTTCAATGTTTGATCAGTTGGCTTTCGCCAGTTTTAGTTTTTACAACGGAGGAAGCCTGGCAATGTTGGAAAAAGGACATAATGACTGAAGAAATTGAGAGTTGTCATCTAAGAACTTTTAAGAAACTTGATGAAAACTGGAATAATAAATTAATTAAACAAAAGTGGGATAAAATAAAAAAAATTAAAAAAGCTGTTTCCACAGCTGTAGAGAAACAAAGAGTACAGAAAACTATTAAATCAAGCTTGGAAGCATCACCATCTATTTATTTTGAAGATAACGTTTTTAGAGAATGTATTAAAGGACTTAACCTAGAAGAAATTTTGATAACATCCACTGTGAATGTTGTATCTGAGAAAGGTGAAGGTTTTGAAGATTTTGAATCTGAAGGAATATACGTAAAGATTAGTCCAGATAAGAAAGTGAAATGCGAAAGGTGCTGGAAGTTATTTGAACCAAAAGAAAACAATGGTGTAATTTGCACAAGATGCAGTGATGTAATAAATGAGTATTAATTTATTTAGATTTCTAACTTTAATATTATCTCTTTCCTTATTCATTTTTGATCAGATATCAAAAATGTATGTTATAAAAAATTTAGACTTTTTTGCTAATGGTTATCAGATGTTTCCATTTTTAAATTTAGTTTTTGTAACAAATAAAGGCATAAGTTTTGGATTATTATCAAACTTTGACATTTCGTTTTATTTGGGAATGATTTCAATTTTAATTTCTTTTGCAATTTTAGTTTGGATTTTTAAGTCGCAAAAAAAAGAGGAAATTATTGCTTTAAGTTTGATTTTAGGTGGAGCATTGGGAAATGGAATAGATAGAATTAAAGATAGATTTGTTATAGATTTTATAGATCTGCATTTATTTGGATACCACTGGCCTTCTTTTAATTTAGCCGACACTTTTATAACAATAGGAGCAATCATCCTTATTTTTTTTAACTTTAGATCTTATGAATTTAGAAAAAAATAAAATTCTCTTCCCAAAAAAAAGAACTAATGATATTAATTAAGTATTTAATACAATATATACTAAATTATAAATGTATATTAACTATATTTAGTAAATAAAATGAATAATTTCTCAATCATAAAATTTTGTTGTTTGTTATTATTTCTCCAGTCATGTTCAACTATTCAGTCCACAGTTGACTCTGTTTCTGAAGCAGGCAGTTATGTTTACGACTCAATTAAATTTTGGGAAGATGACGATGAAGAAGAAATTTCCGAGGCAATTATAATTGAAGAAGCTATCGAAGTACCTGATTTTGCAATACCTAATGAAAATCTCAATTCTCAGCAAATCCAACAGTATATGCCCAGAAACAGTGTTGTTATGGATCCTATTTATAGAAGCGCGAGACAGTATTATTATGTAAGCCCTAATGGTTCACCTCTTCCAGCACCACCACCACCACCTTTTCCTCAATATTCAATAGAACAAAATTCAACTCCATTTAATGAAAACTATACCACACCAAATGTCAGGATGAATAACGACAATCCGCAAAATTTGACCAATAGTTATATAAATCAATCAGAGTTTGAAAGATTTGAAAATAATACATCACAAGCTCCAAATTTAACCCCAGACGAGGAGATGGAATTATTTGGCATTGAAAATAATTGTATAAGAGTTGTTCAAGATTATATCAACGGGGGATATATGTGTGATGATTTTGATTAAAACAAATTATATTTTATTAGGTTTCTTGATCGTTTTTCTTAACTCTTGCGAATCTTTTAAACGAGTTGCCGGTTTAGAAAAGCCACTGATTGATGATTCTATAATTCAGGAAACACCTGATTTAATACTACCTCCAGATTTTGAACAAAATCCTGTCAACGAAAACATTAATTCTTACAAACAAAATGATAATGATGAAACTAACAATATTTACATAGACATTCCAACAAATACAAAAAATTATATAATGCCAGAAACAAAAAATTTTATAGCTCCAAATTTTTCTATACCATCTGCTAAATCTCCATCGGAATCGATCGAAAAATTTAAAAGAAATAATAACTTCTCACTTGGCGAGTGGGTTTTTAAACAATCTCTGAATGATTTTAAGTTTGGAAATTTATATTATCAACCCATTTATGATAAAGGGTATAATTTTTCTAGAAGATATACTCCAAATCCCTCGAGACACCAAAATTCTGACAGTAATTTGTTATATAATGATAACAAAAATTTTTCCTTTGAGGGGTTACAATTAGATAAAGATATAGAAATGTCTGGAGAAATTCCTATATTGGATTAGATGAAGATTTTATACTTATTTTTATTTAATATTATTTTGTTTCCCATATCAATCAATTCCAAATTATTTGAATCAAAATCTTTTGAACTTCAAAACGGCTTAAAGGTAATTGTAATTGAAAATAACAGAGCTCCAGTTGTTACTCAAATGTTGTGGTATGATGTTGGTTCAAAAGACGAACCTAATGGGAAAAGTGGAATTGCTCATTTTCTTGAACATTTGATGTTTAAAGGAACTAAAACTTATCCCGGTGGGTATTTTTCAAATTTTATTTCTAAGAATGGTGGAAGTGAGAATGCATTTACAAGTTTTGATTATACAGCCTATTATCAGGTAGTTACATCAAATATAATAGAAAAAATTGTTGAGTTAGAGGCTGACAGAATGAAAAATCTTACTTTAACTAAAAAACAAGTTGATACAGAAAAAAATGTTATATTAGAAGAACGAAATCAGAGAATTGACAGCAAACCATCATCCATTTTAGATGAGTCAATGCGCAAAAGTTTATTTCCTAATCACAACTACGGTATCCCAATCATAGGATGGAAGCACGAGATAGAGGCATTACAATATAATGATGTTTTAGATTTTTATAGAAAATTTTATGATCCTTCAAATGCTATTCTTGTGTTTTCAGGAGATATTAATTTAAGTAGGGCGAAGAAATTAGCCACAAAATATTTTGGTAAAATAAAGTCTAGAAATGATATCTTTTCAAGAAAAAATTTAATTGATCCGCCGTCAAGAACATCTATAAATATCGAGTATAGTCATAAAGATGTCAAACAACCAATTTGGAAAAGAATTTATAAAACAAGTTCATATAATCAAAATTTAAAACAATCAATAGCACTGGATATCGGATTAAAGATTTTGGCTGGAGGTAGTACCAGTATTTTATATGATGAGTTTGTAAAAAAGAAAAAGATTTTATCTGCAATAGGAGGCTATTTTCAGGGTATGTCAAAATATAATGGCACCATTTATTTTTATGCGATTCCAAATAAGAAAGTTAATTTTGAAGAACTTGAGATTGAAATAGATTCTGCTATTAAAAATGCAATAGAAAACAAAATAACAGAAGAAAAATTTTTAATACAAAAAAAAAAATATTTGTATGACTCAATATATTTAAGAGACAGTATAACTCAGCCAGCCCAAATTATTGGGGAAGCTGTAACTGTTGGTCTTACTTTAAATCAGATAGAGGATTGGGACGAAACTATTAAAGATTTAAAACTTGAGGAAGTTCAAAATGCATTAAAACTTTTTTTGGAAAATAAGGATTTTGTAAATGGGATTCTTCAATGAAATTTATAAAATTCACTTTTTTTATTATTTTAATTTTTTTACCAATTGCAAACTGGGCAATGGATATTCAAGAGTTTAAAACAAAAAACGGCCTTAAATTTTGGTTCGTTGAGGATAAGTCTATTCCAATAATAAGCATGAGTTTTACTTTTTTAGGAGGCTCTTTTTTCGATACAAAAGATAAATCCGGCACAGCAAATTTTTTGGCAGCACTTTTAGATGAGGGTTCTGGAGATTTAAATGGAAAGGAATTTCAAGAGAAGATGAATTCTCTAGGAATGAAATTAAATTTCAGTTCATCTAAGGATAAATTTTCTGGTTTTTTTCAAACTATTTCAGAAAATAGAAATGAAAGTTTTAATTTACTAAAATCAGCAATTGGAAATCCATCTTTAGATAGTGAGTCTATTGAAAAAATTAGAGGTCAGATCATCTCAGGAATTAAGATAGCTGAATCAAATATTCAGACACAATCGTCATTAAATTTTTATTCAGAGTTTTTTAAAGGACACAAATTTTCAATGGATTATAATGGAACAATCAACTCAGTGACAGGTATAAAAAAAACTGATTTAGAAAATTATTTAAAAAATTATATTAGCAAATCAAATCTATTAATTAGTGTCTCGGGGAATATTAATAAAAAGGAATTACTAAGTTTAATCGATGAAACCTTTGGTTCATTACCTACTAAAAGTAATGAGCGATTCAAAATTCCTTCTAAATTATCATTTCCTGATGGCATAAAAATTGTTCCAAAAGATACCCCACAATCAGCTGTTGTTTTTGGACAAAAAGGCATATCGAGAAATAGCAAAGATTTTTTCGCAGCAAGAATTGCAAATTACGTTTTAGGCGGAGGTGGCTTTCAGTCCAAATTATATAAAAAAGTTAGAGATGAAAGAGGTTTGGTATATTCAATTTATTCTTACCTTAGTCAGTATGAAAATAATCCTTTTATTATTGGAGGTTTTCAGACAAAAAACGAGTCAGTTTTCGAGACCATCAATTTAATTAAAGAGGAATGGAGGAAAATTAAAGATAATGGAATAACTTTAAAAGAGCTTAATGAAGCTAAATCCTATTTTCAAGGTTCGTTCTCAAGGAATTTCACAAGTACATCTTCAATTGCCTCTTTATTAAACACAATACAATATCATAACCTGGGTTTAGGTTACATAAATGAAAGGCAAAAAATTATAGAAGATATTTCCCTTGAGGAAGTAAATAGAGTATGCTTTGAAATCTTTGATAAAGATAAATTATATTTTTCAGTTGTTGGTGCTCCAAAGAAATGAATTATGAACAAGAATTTTTTAATTTAAAAATAGGAAAATTTCAAAATAATTTATTAAAAGTTCATTCTAGAATTTTAAAAGACTATAAATCATCAAATCTTGAATGTCTTTCTATAGTTAATGAAAAAAAAGAATTAGATTCAGTATATAAATATTTAGATATCTTTTCAAAATTCGAAAATTTAGTCTTTTTAGGAACCGGAGGGTCTAGTCTAGGCGGAAAGACTTTGGTTTCTCTAAAAAGAAATCAATTTATAAATTTTAAAAAACCAAGTTTTTTTTTTATTGAAAACGTTGATATTGAGCCAATTAAAGAATTATTAGATAATATTAATTTGCAAAATACGGGCTTCATAGTCACCTCTAAATCAGGAGAGACTATAGAAACTTTGTGTCAGTACTTTACAATTAAGAACTTTTTAAAAAAGAAAAAACTCAAATTAAAAAAAAACTTTTTAGTAATTACAGAAAAAAAAAAAAGCACTTTAAAAAATATTCAAGAAAGTTCCGAATATTTTTACCTAGAACATAAAAATTCAATCGGCGGAAGATATTCAATATTCTCAATAGTAGGGTTACTACCAGCGGCATTATCGGGCCTAAATATTGAAGAATTAAGAAGAGGAGGTATGGCTGTAATTCAAAATATGTTAAGTATAAAAAATTGTGAAAATTTTTTACCTGCAATTGGGGCATTGAGCCATGTAAATTTAATTTCTGATGGAATTAATCAATGTGTTTTTATGCCGTATACTGACAAATTTTTCAATCTATCATTGTGGTTTAGACAACTTTGGGGTGAAAGTATTGGTAAAGAAAAAAAAGGTTCTACACCTATTAATGCTATTGGAACTATCGACCAACATAGCCAATTACAGTTATACCTGGATGGTCCCAGAGACAAGTTTATAACATTTATATCTACAGAAGATATTAATAGCAGTTTAAAACTTGATTGTAAGATTTCTGATGAAATAGTATATAAACCTCTTCATAAAAAGACTATGAGCCAATTGCTTAATGCTGAGGAAAATGCAACGTTTGAAACTTTGAAGAAAAATAATATTCCATTAAGAATGTTTAAAATGAAGTCAGCTAACGAGTACAGCGTAGGAAGTTTGTTAATGCACTTTTTTTTGGAAACAATATATTCATGTTATTTAATAAATGTTAATCCATTTGATCAACCTGCGGTTGAATATGGTAAAAAAATGACAATAGAAATTTTAAATAAATAAATAATGAAGATAAAAGTTCTTTCTCAATCGACAGTTAATAAAATATCCGCAGGAGAGGTTTTAGAAAGACCTTCATCTGCAGTTAAAGAACTTGTGGAAAACAGCTTAGATGCTATGGCTAACAAGATTGACATATTTACAATTAATGGAGGTAAAACTTTAATTAAAGTAGTTGATAATGGCGAAGGTATTTCAGAAAAGGATTTACCTTTATCTATCAAACGACATGCAACCTCAAAATTAAAAAGTGAAAATTTACTTAAAATTGATACACTTGGTTTTCGTGGTGAAGCTCTTTCATCAATTTCAGCTGTTTCAAATTTAAAAATCATTTCAAAATTTGATAATGACAAGTTTGGTTATGAAATGTTTTTAATTGAGGGTGAAATTCAATATATTAAACCCAATTCAATGAGTAAAGGAACATCGATTGAGGTTAAGGACCTATTTTTTTCAACTCCTGCTAGATTAAAGTTTTTAAAAAGTGAAAAGTATGAAACATTCCTCACTAAAAAGATATTACACAAACTTGCACTTTCTAATCCTAACGTTGAATTTAACTTTTATAACAATGACAAATTAATTTTTTCAACTCATCCTCTAATGTCGTCTTACTATTTAGAAAAGCTAAAAAAAAGAGTTAATGATATTTTTGGTAAGGAGTTTTTAGATAATCTAATTGATTTTGAGCAAGATCGAGAAAACTTTAAGTTCTTTGGCTTAATTGGCCTTCCAACCTTTAATTTTTCAAATAATTCCAATCAATTCATTTTTGTTAACAATAGAACCGTAAACGATAAGTTGATTTTTGGTTCAATTAAAACTGCATACAGAGATTATATGTTCCATGACAGGTTTCCTCAGGTTATTATTTTTATAAAATGTCCCTACAATGAAGTTGATATAAATGTGCATCCAACAAAATCTGAGGTTAGATTTCTAAATTCAAACCAATTGAGAAGTAACTTGATAAACTCAATAAGAACAACACTATCTACAGCGGGACATAGATCCAGTTCTGTAAATAGTTCTAGAGCTATTAAATCTGTTTCTACAAATAATGAAATGATGAATTTCCGAAAAATGAACTCTGTTTCTTTCCAAGAAAACACCCATTTAAAAAAAAATAATGAGGAATTTATTAAAACAAAATCAAATAAACAATCTAAAGCAAATGATAACCTGAATGAAGACGCATCTGAAAATAATCTTCAAAATTTTTTAGGTTCAGCTAGAAATCAATTTCACAAAACTTATATAATTTCGGAAACTCAGGATGGTATAGTGATTATTGATCAACACGCGGCACACGAAAGAATTGTTTACGAAAAATTAAAAAAAGAGTTTTACCAGAAAAAAGTAATTACGCAAATGTTGCTGATACCTGAGATAATTGACTGTGACTCAAATATAGTAGAAAATATTATTAGTTATCAATCACAATTAAAGAAATATGGACTTGTAATCGAAAAATTTGGAAATGACTCTGTTCTAGTAAGAGAGATACCTTTTATATTATTGGGTTGTAAAATTAAACAATTAATTTTTGATGTTGTAGAGGAATTATCTAGTCTAGATAATTCTGAGCTCCTTGAAACGCAGATAAATAAAATTTGCTCGTCAATGGCATGCCATGGATCAATAAGGGCAGGAAGAGAAATGAAGATTGAAGAAATGGAAAGTTTACTAAGAGAAATGGAGGATACACCTTTCTCTGGACAATGCAATCATGGAAGACCGACTTATGTTGAGCTTAAACTTAATGATATTGAAAAATTATTTGGAAGAAAATGATTAATTAACCTCACAAAAAATAAATTGTGATATACCAACCTTTTTTTCTTTGAGTACTTTTATTGATTTTTCCAGATTAAGTGTTGTTCCCTTTTTAAACTCAATCACACCCAAAGCGCCAGAATTAGCTAGCCCTTTTGAAGTTATTAATTCAAGAGATTTATTGATAATATTTTCTTTATATGGTGCATCAATGAAGAATAAATTAAAATTGTCTTTTATTTTTTTAATTTTAAAAAGATCAACCTTAATAAAATTTACATTTTGAGAAATATTTAAATTAATACAATTATTTTTTGTTATATCTATTGCTTCTTTTGATTTATCTATGAATGTAACGGAACTTGCTCCTCGAGATATTGACTCAATTCCAAGCGCCCCTGTTCCACAAAAAAGATCAAGAACATTCATTTCTGTAATAAGCATCTGTTTATCATTAAGAATGGAATTTAGGGTATTAAAAATCATCTCTTTAGATCTATCCAATGTGGGTCTTATTAAAGTATTTTTTGGACTGATTAATTTTTTTCCTTTAAATTTTCCAGAAATTATTCTCATCTTTGAATCCCATTTTTTTAAGTTGTTTTTTCAAAAAATTTTCTGATACCTCACTGATTTCATTTTTTTTAATATTGTGCAATTTAAATGGTCCATATTCTATTCTTTTTAGTTTCATAACCTTTAAGTTAAAGTAATTCATAATTCTCCTTATTTCTTTATTCTTTCCTTGCTCTAAAATTATCTCTATTTTTGATTGTTTTTTTTTATTTTCTATCACTTTGATTTTTCTAGAGGCATAATGAACCCCTTCAATATTCAAACTCTTTTCATATTTTTCTTTATCATGAAATCTAAATTCTCCAATAATTTTAACTAAGTATTTTCTTTTTATTTTATTTTTTGGATGTTCTAGAAAACTTGATAATGTTGGATTATTTGTTAACAAAAGTAATCCCTCTGAATTCATATCTAATCTTCCAACTGATAACATTCTTGGAAGATTTTTTGGTAGGATTTCAAAAATTGTTGTGTTATTAAATTGTTTATTATTAGAACAGACTAATCCCACTGACTTGTGAAAGCACCATAATCTTATTTTTTGAAAAAAAATTTTTTTATTTTCTACAGTTATTCTAGGAATATTATCCTCTTTTATGAGGTGATCTGTGTAAGGTTCACCATCAAGCTTTACTTTTCCTTCCTTGATTAATATTTCAGCTTTTCTTCTCGAACAAAATCCTAAATGAGAGATTATTTTTACTAATCTAATTTTTGCATTCATAATTTTCTTTTGATGCCTTAATAAATGACTTAAAAATTTCTATATCATTTTTATCTATCAGAAATTCAGGGTGCCATTGAACGCCAATACAAAAATTTAATTCTTTATGTTCTATAGCTTCTATGACTCCATCTGAACAAAAAGCACTTGCTAGTAGGTTTTTCCCAATTTTTTTGACCGACTGGTGATGAGCTGAATTAACAAACATTTTACTTGTTTTGACAATAGAAAATAATTTTGATTTTTTAATAATGTTAATATTATGACTAGCTTGATCTCTCGGGTTAGTTTGTTCGTGATTAATTTTTGTTTGAAATTCATCAGGAATATGCTGATAAAGGGTTCCACCAAAAATTACATTTAATAATTGCTCACCTCCGCAAATACCTAGTATGGGTATATTTTTTTTGATTGCTGAAGTTGCAATTTTTAGCTCAAAATTTGTTCTTTTATTTTTTAAATTTACTTTTTTATGTACTTTTTTTTCTCCATAAAGATTTGGGTTTATATCAAAATCACCTCCAGTTATTACAAGTCCGTCAATTAAATCTAGAAAACTACTAATTGATTCCTCATTGTGGGGAATGAAAACTGGTGTTCCACCAGCCTTAACTACGGAGTCGGAATAATTTTGTCTTGCTGCATACCAGGGAAATTTAGAGTAACTTTTTGTGTTTTCAAGGTCCAGGGTAATTCCAATAGTTATATTTTTCATAAAGTTTAATTACAATTTTGATATTTTAAATTAACATATGATTTAGAAAAAAAAAAAAATAAAAATGAAAAAATTTAAGATCATAGAAAATCCTATGGAATTTGCTATTGAAATTCTTAGAAAGAGGAAAAATAAATTAGATGTTCCAATAGCATGTGTAATTATTAATAGAAAAAAAGAATTAATTAGTTATGCATGTAACGAAACAATGTCAAGGAATGATCCATTAGCTCACGCAGAACTTCTTGCAATAAGAAAAGCTTCTTTAATAAAAGGGTCAAACTACTTAGATGATCTATCTTTATACGTGACACTTCAACCTTGTGCAATGTGTGAAGCAGCAATTATTAATTCAAGAATTGAAAAAGTTTTTTTTGGAGCCTACAGTTTTGGTTTTTCTCAAATTTATAACAAGAAGAAATATTTTTTAGAAAAAAAACAATTTCAATTTTATGGTGGATTTAAAGAACGTCAATGCTCAAAATTAATATCTAGTTTTTTTAGAAAATTGAGAAAAATGAAAAAAATTATTTGATATTTTTTTTCCCTATATCTGTTCTAAAAAAACCCTTTGACCAACTTAAGATTTTCAAAGCTTCGTAGGCGCTTGTTCTTGCAGACTCAATTGTTTGTCCTACAGAAGAAATTGATAAAACTCTTCCTCCATTTGAGAAAAAGTTATCATTAACTTTTTTTGTTCCTGAGTGAAATATTTCAACATTCTTTACCTTTTTAGCTTTATTTATATTTTGTATTTTATAATTTATACTGTATTTTTTTGGATATCCTTTTGAAGCTAAGATAACGCATATGGAATGTTGTTTATAATTAATTATTTTTATATTTTTTAATTTATCTTTCGAAACTGCATAAAGTATATCTAAGAGATCAGATTTTAGATTTCTTAAAATTACCTGACATTCAGGATCACCGAAACGTACATTATATTCAATTACTTTTGGTCCCGAATTTGTAATTATTAAACCAAAAAAAATTATACCTCTAAAAACTATTCCTTCTTTTTTTAAACCATTTTTTGTTGGAATAATTATTTCGTCAAAAATTTTTTTGTTTAATTTTTTATTGATTTTTTTTGTTGGAGTGAACGCACCCATTCCACCAGTGTTCAATCCTTTATCATTATCATTGGCTCTTTTGTGATCAAGAGCATAGTTAAATGGTAAAATAGTTTTTTTATCAATGAATGCAAAATAACTGATTTCATAACCTACCAAATGTTCTTCAATAATTATTTTATCTCCTGCTTTACCAAATTTTTTTTTATCTAGAATCTCTATAACATTTTTTATAGCATGTTTCTTATTTTTACTAATTATTACTCCTTTACCCTCAGCCAAACCATTAACTTTAATCACAAAAGGTGGGTTATTTTTATTAATGTAAGCAGCGGCCTTAATTGAAGTATTAAAACTTCTATATGATGCAGTAGGGATTTGATTTTTTTTGAGAAATTTTTTTGTAAAGATTTTAGAGGTCTCCAATTTTGATGCATTTTTTTTTGGGCCAAAAACTAAAATTTCTTCTTTATGTAAATAGTCAGAATAACCCTCATCTAGAAATTTCTCAGGACCTATAATTACAAGATGAATTTTATTTTTTTTACAAAAATTAAGTATTTTTCTTTTGGTTGGTTCTATATTAATACACTCGACTATCTCAGATATTCCACCATTTCCAGGAATACAAAAAACTTTTTTACATTTTTTGGATTTTAGAATAGACCAACATAAAGCGTGCTCTCTTCCACCTCCACCAAGTACTAATATATTCAAAAAAAAACCTTTTATTTTTTATTACTTTATTTTAAAGATACAATATAAAAATGATAATTTCCAATAAGAAACAATTTACAGTTACAGAATTAAACAATTCAATAAAAACAATAATTGAAGGATCTTTAAACTTTGTATTTGTAAAGGGTGAAGTTTCTCAGTTAAAAAAACATACATCAGGTCATATTTATTTTACTTTGAAAGATAAACAAGAATCCATTTCTGCAATTTGCTGGCGTTTTAAAGCATCAAAATTAAAATATAACCTTAATGATGGGGACGTGGTTATTATTGAGGGTAGGATAACAACTTACTCTCCACAGTCTAAATATCAATTAATTGTGGACAAATTAGAGTATGAGGGTGAGGGTAGTCTTTTAAGAAAATTTGAAGAAACAAAACAAAAACTTTTAAAAGCGGGTCTTTTTGATAAAAATAACAAAAAAAAAATTCCTTTTTTACCAAATAAAGTTTGTCTGATTACGTCGGAGTCAGGATCAGTAATTAAAGATATGATTCATAGAATAAAAGATAGATTTCCAATTGATATACTTTTATTTTCTGTTGCAGTTCAAGGAAAGAATGCGATTCCACAAATCAAAACGGCTATTGAGACTGTGAATTTAGAAATGTCTTTAAAAAATAAAAATTTTAAAATTGATGTAATAATTTTAGCAAGAGGTGGTGGAAGTCTTGAAGATTTAACGCCCTTTAATTCTGAAGAAATTGTGAGATCAATTTTTTTATCTAAAATTCCAGTTATTTCTGCCATTGGGCATGATACAGATGTTACTTTATGTGACTTTGTTTCAGATTTAAGGGCTCCTACTCCAACAGCTGCAGCAGAATTTTTAGTGCCAGTTAGAAAAGAGTTATTAATAAAGGTTAATGAGGTTTCACTTCAAATGACAAAATCTTTTTTAAATAATATAAGTTTAAAAAAAATTAATCTCCAAAATATTTTTTTAAAAGCTCCAAGAATTCAAGAGTTGATTGAAAAACAATTTCAATCTCTTGATTTTCTGGAAAATAAACTAGAAAATGTAATACAATCATTTTCTAAAGAACAAAAAATACGACTAAGAAATATTTTAAATAATTTTCAACCTAATCTTTTTAAAAATAAATTAAGTTTCTGCAAAGAAAGAGTCGGAAATTCTAAATTAAAATTAAATAATAGTATAATCGTTAAAGTTAAACTGATTAATCAGCAACTTAAAAATAAATTAAAATTATTAAACTCTTTGTCATATAAAAATGTTCTTAAAAGAGGTTATAGTGTTACAAAATATAATAATAAAATAATTAGACATGGTTCCGAGGCACCAGACTCGGAGGAAATGAAAATTGAATTTTTTGAGAGTGAAATTTTTGTAAAAAAAATAAAAAAATGAAAATATTGATTGTTATTTTTTTAATTAATTTTTGTTATTTTAGTGATTTAAAATCTAGAAATGTTGTGTTTCAAAATACTATAAAAGGTTGTTTTTGCGAGGGTGGCATCATAATTGGATTAGTTGAAAAAAATGATATTGTGAAAATTGATGGTATTCAGCAGTCAATTTTAGATGAAAATTATTTTGTATATGCTTTTGGTCGAAAATATAAAAATACGGTTGAGATTAGAGTTAATGACGCTTCTAAAGTGTTTAAGGTCATGAAAAAAAAATATAAAATTGAAAGAATTAATGGTCTACCTCAAAATAAGGTTGAGCCTAATAAAGAACAAATAGAAAAAATTGTCCGAGAGCAAAGTTTTTTTATTCAAATGAAAAAAAATACAAAAACCAAAAGATTATTCAAAAAATCTTTTACAATGCCTTTTAATGGAAGATTAACTGGTATTTTTGGAAGTCAGAGAATATTGAATAAAAAACCGAAAAGACCACATTACGGGATTGATTTGGCTGCTAAAATTGGAACCAAAATAAAAGCTCCCGCGAATGGGATCGTTAAAGGTGTTTATAAAGAAATGTTTTTTACTGGAAATACCTTGGTTATAGACCATGGATTAGGGTTGATATCTATATTAGCACATATGGATGAAATCTTTGTTAAGGAGGGTGAAATAATTGATTTTAAATCAATTTTAGGAACAGTCGGTAAAACTGGTAGGGCTACAGGACCCCATTTACACTGGGGAGTTTATCTAGAAAAAACTCCGATTGATCCTATGGTTTTGATTAACTATGATTTTAGTTTGTTTTGATTTTTTTCTTTATAAAATCTAAAAGATTTTTCTCTGAATGAAACTTTATTTTTAATTTGGCTACAAATATTTTTTTTCTATATTTTGGGTTTATTTTAATAAAATCTTTTTGGGTTGTAACTACATCTAATTGTTTTTTTTTAGCTTCTTCGATAATTTTAGAAACTTCAAAGTCCAGAAAATTGTGATGATCTGCAAATATTTTTTTTAAAACTATTTTAAATCCCATATTTTCTAAGCAGTTAAAAAAAATATCAGGGGATCCAATCCCACAAAAAACGTATATATTTTTTTTAACTAATTTTGGAATTTCAATTTCTCTCAATGCATGAAAGGTTTTAATCTTTTTATCAATTTTCGGAATTAAATCTTTACACGAATTTTTTAAAAAGATAATTGCGTCTGCTCTGGCTAAACCTTCATGAGTAGTTTCTCTCAAAGGACCACTTGGAATAATTCGTTCATTTCCAAATTTTTTTTTTGAGTCAATAATTATAAATGACAAGTCTTTAATTATATTTACACTCTGAAATCCGTCATCAAGTATTAACATGTCAGCTCCTTTACTAAGACAAAATTTCGCTCCCTTGATTTTATTTTTTGAAACACATACTGGACCTGTCTTTCTATGAATGATCGCTTCATCTCCAACATCAATGGCTTTATCATTTTTTTTTACCTCAATTGGTCCACGTAGTATTCCACCATAACCTCGTGATAAAAGAAAAATTTTTTTAAATTTAAGCTTTCTCTTCAACAATTTTCTAATTTCATTAGATACAGGTGTTTTTCCAGTTCCACCTACAATCAAATTTCCAAAACATAGAACAGGGATATCTATTTTTTGTTCTTTTTTAAACTTTCTTATTAATTTAAAAAAAAAATAATAAACGAGGGATAATGGTAAAAGACTTAGACTCGCAAAATTGGATTTATTGAACCAGAAGTTAGGCATTTTAAATTTCATATGCTTCTACTTAAAAAGTCGTTCAGCGTTAACCAGAATTTGTGTTCTTTTTTTCTTTCTTGATTGCAATAATTTTTTAAATTTTTGGATATATTTTTTCTCATTATGTTATTTTTATTTAGACTTATAATTTTTTTTTCTAGTTCTATAATACTCTTAACTTTTACAGCGGCTTTTTTTGTAATTAATTGTTCACTTATTTTTTTGAAGTTAAACATATATGGACCTAAAATAACCGCTGCGTCAAAGAATGATACTTCAATAGGGTTATGACCACCGTGTTTTATAAATGAACCTCCAATTATTATTAATTTTGAAAGTGCGTAAAATAAAGTACTTTCTCCAAAAGTATCTGCAAGATAGAATTCAGTATCAGTTAATATGAGCTCATTTTTTGAACGAACCTTAAATTTTTTTTTCTTTTCTTCTAAAAGTTTTTGAATATAGTTTGTTCTTTCAACATGTCTTGGAATTAAAATAAATAATACGTTGGGTATTATTAATTTAAGTTTATTTTGTATCGTTATGATCATTTCTTCTTCACCATGATGGCTGCTAGCAAGAATTATAACAAATTTATTTTTCAAACTTTTTTTAAGAGATTGTAATTGAGCTTTTACAACTGGTGGTTTTTTTGAAAAGAATTTTAAATTACCAAGATTCTTGACATCTTTTATTCCTAAAGTCTTAAATCTATGAGATGATTCATCGTCTTGCGAGAAACAAATTTTGTAACTTTCAAATAGATTTTTTGTATGAGAACTAAAATATTTCCACCTTAAAAAAGATTTTTGAGAAATTCTAGCATTTAATAATAAATGAGGAATTTTTTTTTCTTTAGACTCTATAATTAAATTAGGCCATATTTCTGACTCAACACTCAATGCTACATCTGGTTTCCAATAATTTAAGAATCTTTTAATAATAAAGTTTATATCAATTGGGGAAAACTTATGAATTATGTCGAGTTTTCTTTTAAATATTATTTTCTTTGAAGTCAGTGTTGATGTTGTGAGTAAAATATTACAATAGGGATATTCTTTTTTTATCTTTTTAATTATTGGGATAATTGATAATGATTCACCTATGCTAACTGCGTTAATCCAAACTAATTTTCCTGGCGGTTTTTTAACATCATAAACTGTAAATTTTTCTCTAAAGCTTTTTGCTGTTTCCTTGGACTTAATTAGTCGGCCTATAAAATAGAAAAAAATTGGAATGAAAATGAAATTGGAAAAATACTTATAAATTTTTAAAATCATTAATTATATCTAAAGACTTAAATTGTCTGCTAATTTTGTTATTCTATTAAGTTCAGTTTCTAGTCTTGTTTTATCCTGAATTATTTCTTCTTTTTTTTTACAAAATATTGGTTCACCCCAAATGGCAACAAATTTATTGAATGGTAAAGAAAATAAAAATTCATCCCATGAGTTAATTGTTTTTTTAAATTTCGAACTAAAAGCAAGGGGAATAATTGGAACTCTCGTAATTCTAGCTAATGATATAATTCCATTCTTAACTTTTCTATTTGGTCCCCTTGGTCCATCTGGTGTGATACCAATAATATTATTTGAATTTATTTCGTTTATAATATTTTTGAAAGAACTTATTTTATTGTTAAATGAGGACCCAACTATTGTTTTTATTCCAAAATAAGAAACAGCTTTAGCTATTATTTGACCATCAGAATGCCCAGATATTAACATGAAAAAATGTTTTTTGTTGTTCCAACAAAAAGGCATCATTAATAATCTACTATGCCAAAAACAAACTATAAAACTTTTTTGACGTTTAATAAGGGTATTCAAATTTTCTTCATCTTTTACCAACCAAGAAGATGAATGATAACAAAGTTTTAGATATATTGAAATTATCCAACTTAAAAACATTTTAACGAAATTTGATTTAATTAATTTTTTTAGCATAGTTTTTTTTTAGAAATTGAAGTTCGTATAATCTTTTATAAAGTTTTGATTTATTAATTAAGCTCTGGTGGTTTCCAGTACCTATAATCTTTCCTTTATCTAACAAAATAATATTATCTGAGTCATTAATAGTTGATAATCTATGTGCAATTACTAATGAAGTTTTTCCCTTTAAAAGTCTGTTTAAAGAGTTTTGTATTTTTTTTTCTGACTCAGAGTCTAAAGCGGATGTGGCCTCATCGAGTAATAAAAAGGGAGCATCTTTTATAAAAGCCCTGGCAATTGCCACTCTTTGTCTTTGTCCTCCAGACAATTTTACACCATTTTCACCAATTTGGGTATCTAATCCTTGCGGTAATTTTGATATAAATTCAAAACAACCTGAATTTTTTAAAGCCATTTCAAAATCATTTTTATTTTTTAATTCTGAGCCATACTGAATATTAAATTTTATGCTTCCGTCAAAAAGTGTTACATCCTGGCTAACAATTGAAAATAAATTTCGTAATTCTTTAATATTCATGTCTTTAATATCTACTTTTCCTACAGTAATCTTTCCTTTCTGTGGATCATAAAATCTTGGTATTAAGTTAAGAAGCGATGTTTTTCCTGAACCAGAAAGACCAACAAGTGCAATTTTTTTTCCATGTGGTATTTCAAAGCTACAATTTTTTATAACATAGGATTTTGAATTAAAATATTTAAAACTTACGTTTGAAAAACTGATACCATTTTTTTTTGTTACATTAACCATTTTGTTGCAATTGTTATTTTTTATTTTTGGTTTTGAGTCAATTATTTTGAAGACTCTCTGTGCTGATGCCATCGCATTTTGTAATGTTGCATTTAAACTTGCTATTGACTTCATTGGTTGATAAGCCATTAACAAAGCGGTTATAAATGAAAAAAAAGTTCCTGGGGTTGTATTACCCTCAATAACTTGGTTGCCTCCAATCCATACTATTGCAGCAACTGCAATTCCACCTAAAGTTTCCATCAAAGGTCTTGAAATTGAACTTATTTTATTTGCTTTATATGTTAGTCTAAATATATTTTCAATTGAAGTATCTACATTTTTTTTTTCGTATTCTTGAGCATTAAAAGATTTAACTGTTTTAATACCAGTAAAAACTTGACTTAATTTTGAAGTTAATTCACCAAAACCTATTTGTGTTTGTGTTGATAATTTTCTTATTTTTTTTCCAATTTTCACAATTGGAACAATTGATATTGGGAAAATAACGAAAGCAATGATAGCAAGTTTCCAATCATGATAAAACATAACCAAAATTAAAAAAAAAACTGTTAATAAATCTTTAATAATATTTGTTATAACACTATGAACTCCCCTTGTAAGAGTCCCGACATCTGCAATGAATCTTGATACAATTGTTCCGGTATTAATTTCATTAAAATAGGATAAATCGCATTTTATAAGTTTGGAAAACATTTCAGATTGAACGTCTGCAACAATTCTAAAACCAATAAAGTTCATTAAAATTGATTGGAAATATGAACCACTTCCCTTCAAGACTGCTATCAAAATTATTGCTAAAGGAATTATTATGAGCATATCTGCATTTCTATTCAAAAAAATATCATCTAGGACTGGTTGCATCATCCATGCTTGAATAGCAGTTGTCGAGGAGACAATAACCATACAAGTTAACGCAAATGATAATTTTAAAAAGTGTTTTTTAATATAATTTCTAATTAGTCTTTTAAGAAGATATTTTGTTGATTCAGAATAATCTTTAGATTTATTTTCTTTCAAGAATTACACCTTTTGTAAAAGTATTTTGCTAACTAAATTTTTATGATTTATTTTGTTAGAAGCGACTACTGAAGCTATATTTAAATCTTTGGTATTATAATTAATTTGCTCTCCATTAATAAGTGATAATATCCCTCCAGCTTCTTCTAATATTATCGTCGCTGCAGCTAAATCCCAGTCATTTTTTTTTGTAAAACTAATTGCAATATCAACTTCACCTTTAGCTACCAAAGCAATTTTATAAGCTATTGATCCCATCTTTATAACTTTTAAATTCTTAAGTTTTTCGTATTTTTCTATAATTTTGTATTCTGAATTACTTAAGGCTATATTTGACTTATTAAATTCTTTATTTTCGACAGAAATTCTTTGTTTATTACAAAAAGCTCCAAGTTTCTTTTTGGCTGAAAACATTTCATTTGTTTTTGGGTTATAAATAATTCCAAAAATAGGACTTGAATTTAACATTAATGCTAATGAAATTGTATATTCTGGTTTTCCGTTGATAAAAGATCTCGTCCCATCAATTGGGTCCAAACACCAAAAATAATTTTTAGAATATCTTGAATTGTCATCAACCGACTCTTCAGATAACCAACCAAAATCTGGGGTTTTAGTTTTAAAAAAATTTTTGAGATAATCGTTAATTTCAATGTCTGCCTCTGTTACTGGTTGATTTTGGGACTTATACCAAGTCTTAATTTTTTTTTTTTCAAATTTTAAGGCTATTTTACCGGCATTGTAAATCGCTTGTTCTGTAATTTCTAGAAACTCAAAGCTTGATTTTCTTTCAATCATTTTTTAAATACCTGCAATTGTCATATTTTCCACAAGACAAGATGGAGCATTAATAGAATAATCAAAGTTCAAGTCGTTTGCAGGAATCAGATTTGCAAAAATATCCAGTAAATTTCCAGCAATAGTTACTTCTGAAATAGGATATAAAATTTCCCCATTTTCAATCCAAAAGCCAGACGCTCCACGGCTATAATCACCTGTAGACATATTAATTGAGCTTCCCATTAGTTCTGTTACAAGCATTCCTTTTTTAATATTTCTAATCATTGAGTTTAAAGGAATATTACCATTATTAAGAAATAAATTGGACGGTGATGCATACGGTAGAGATGAAACTCCTCTTGAGGCATGACCAGTTGGGTGGTGTTTAAGTTGTTTAGCATATTCAAGAGTATTAAAAAAAAACTTTAAAATACCATTTTCAATAAGGTAACTTTTTTTTGTTCTTGTTCCTTCACAGTCTAAGATTTTCGATTGTATTTTTTTTGGCATTAATGGATCATCAATAATATTAATATTGTCATTAAATAATTTTTTGTTTAATTTATCTTTTAAAAAACTCGTTCCTCTTGAAACTGCGCTTGAATTCGCTGCTGAAAATAAATTCCTTAACAAGCTTGAAGCAATTTTTGAAGAAAAAAGTACATTACCCTTACAAGTCTTTATTTTTTTTGAATTGAGTTTCTTGACAGCCCTTTTTGCTGTTTGAGAACCTATTTTTTCTAAGTCACCCATTTCATCAAAATAAACTGTTGATTTGAAGTCATACTCTCTTTCCATACTACTACTATTTCCGGCTAAAACAGCTAAAATATAACTACTATTGGTTTTTTTAAATTCTTGAAACATACCGTTAGATGCAATCAATTTATAATTTGTTTTTGTCCAAGAAACTTCCGCGCCTTCGGAATTAATTATTAAATTATTTTCTAATGCGCTGTTTTCAAGTTTTCTAGCGCATTCAGTCAACTCATTAATTGTTGGTAACTTTTTGTCGAAAAGATCGAGTTTAGAATATTGTTCTTGATTAAAATTATTAATATTTTCTGTTTCAGTTAACCCACAAAACTGATTTTCAGGAACAATTGATACCATATCAAAAAGTCTCTCAATAAGTAAATCAATATTTTTAGATGATAAGTCATTTGATGAAATAATAGATTGCCTTTTACCTAAAATCGCTCGAATACCAATTTCTTTACTCTCAGATTGTTCGTTCTTCTCAAGTTTTTTCATTCTTCTTGAGGAGCTCATAGTGAGACTCTCAACAAAAAATACATCAGCCTGATCACAACCTTTTACTTTTAACTTTTTAAGTATTTCTTGAAGAAAATTTTTATCCATAGTTTTTTTGTTGTTTAAAGTGATATATATATACAATAAGTTAAATTTTAATAAAAGAGAATTAAAAGATGAGTTTTTGGGTTGTTGGAGGATACTATCAGAATACTAGATTTGAGGAAATAAAAGAAGGTTATAATTTAGAAAGATATGGACCATTTGATACCTATGATGATGCTAAAGTGCATTGGGAACAGCATTCATGGAAAAATGTTGATAACTGCTACATTAGATATACAATTGTGAAATAAGTACATAATTTTTTTTTACCAATATTCCAATAAATAAAATAATTCCTAAATCAACGTTTGATATAAAAATCTTCATAAGTTTATCATTCTCTTTAAAATTTATGTTTTTAATTTGCCAAAAGATATGACAACCAATTATTGAAATAATTACAATATCGACGATGTTTGGAGTTGATAAATTTAGGATAGAAAAAGAAAAAAAAGCTAAGCTAAAGAGATAAATTATTGAAATAAAAAATTTTGGTTTTTTGTATATCTTTATTGCTAATGACTTTACTCCGATTTTCTTATCATCAGTAACATCTTGTAAAGCATAGATGGTGTCATAACCAATAGTCAGGAAAACTCCTCCTAAATAAAGAAATATTTCTGATACATGAAATGTAGGATTCTTGGTTAAACAACCAAGAATGACTCCCCAATTAAAAATCATTCCCAAAATTATTTGGGGAAAAAAGGTAATTCTTTTAAGAAGTGGGTAAATTATTACAACTGGTAGGACTAGCAAAGAAAAAAAAATAACTCTCTGGTTAAAATTTATCAAAATTAAAAGACTCAAAAAAAGTTGAAATAACAAAAAATAATATGCTTCCTTTTTACTAATTTCCCCAATAGCAATGGGTCTATTTTGTGTCCTTTTTACTTTTTTATCGAAGCTTGAGTCAAAAATGTCGTTAATAGTACATCCCGCACCTCTCATCAAGAAAGACCCTAAAAAAAATAATAAATATTCCCAAAGCATATTTTTAGAAAAATAAGAACTTATAGCTAACCCCCAGAAACATGGCATCATTAATAAAAATGCTCCATAAGGTTTATGGTATCTACCTAAAAATAATAAATTTCTTATTTTTTTGTTCATAAAACTTGGTATGTTATAAATTCCCAAATTTTTTTCTAAATGTCAAAAACTAGAATTTTCATTGCTAACTACTTATATCCAGAAATTGAAATAATTTTATCTAAAAGTCAATCTCATTATTTGATTAATGTTTTAAGAAAAAAAAAAGGAGATGAGTTATACTTGTTTAATGAACAAAATGGAGAATGGTCTAGTCTAATAAAATCAATTAAAACAAGAACGGTCGTTTTAATTGTTAAGAAGAAAATAAGGAATACTTCCGATGTTGTCCCTTTGGACTTATGGTTATGTTTTGGAGTTATTAAACCTAAAAACATTGGTTATCTTGTTCAAAAAACTTCCGAAATAGGTTTAACTAAAATCGTTCCAATAAAAACAGAACTTTCTGAAAAGATGAAATTAAATTATCAAAGATTAAATAAAATTTGTACTGAAGCAGTTGAACAATCTAAAGGTATAGTTGTACCAGAAGTTTCTAAAGAAATACCATTAAATGAAATTTTAAAAAACTGGGAAGATGATAGAATAATATTTGTTTGTGATGAATTAAAAGAGAAGTATGATATTTTAAAAACAATTTTAGATAATTATCAAAAAAAAATTGCAATTTTTATTGGACCAGTTGCTGGTTGGTCCAAGGAGGATATAAATATTTTAAAAAAGAAGAAACCTCTCTTTATTTCTTTAGGTAATACTCTACTTAAAGCTGATACTGCGGCAATTTTTGCTTTATCATGCTTCAAAATTGTAAGAGATTTTAAAAATGAAGAATGAAATTTTAAATAAAAAAGATCTTGTAAATTTTTTCTCAAGTGGATGTAAAAAAAAAGAGAATTGGAGAGTGGGAACTGAGCATGAAAAATTTGCTTTTAATCAAAGTGATTTGTCCCCAGTAAATTATCAAAAAATTTTTCAAATTTTTAATTTATTAAAAGAAAAGTTTGATTGGAAGGAAATTATTGAGGATGGAAAAATTGTAGCCTTAAAAAAAAATCTAAGTACCATTACACTTGAACCAGGTGGGCAAATTGAATTGTCGGGCGCGCCTATGAGAAGTTTATTTGATACTTGCAAGGAGGTTAACTCTCATCAGTTCGAATTGAATACGGTGTCCAAAGATCTTGGAGTTGGTTATATGGGTATGGGTTGTTTGCCTAAATGGAATTTGGATCAAATATCTTTAATGCCGAAACAACGTTACAAAATTATGTATGAATATATGAAAAAAGTAGGGAGACATGGTTTAGATATGATGCTTAGAACTTGTACCATTCAAGCTAATTTTGACTTTGAGTCTGAAAAAGATATGATTAATAAATTAAGAGTAAGTCTCTCAATTCAACCTGCAATAATTGCATTGTATGCTAATTCTCCATTTGTATCGGGAAAATTAACAAAATTTTCGAGTTATCGTTCGTGGATATGGTCTCAAACAGATACAGACAGATGTGGAATTTTACCTTTTGTTTTTAATAATTCTTTTTCTTTTGAGTCTTATGTTGATTATCTTTTGGATATTCCAATGTATTTCGTAAAAAGAAACAATAAGTATTTGAATTTTTCTGGTTTGAGTTTTAGGGACTTTATGAATGGAAAACTTAAAGGGTTTGAGGGTGAATATCCAACTTTAAGTGATTGGGACGATCATTTAACAATTGCTTTCCCTGAAGTGAGATTAAAAAAATTTATCGAGGTTAGGGGTGCGGATGGTGGCCCTTGGTCAAGTGTATGTGCTCTTCCTGCATTTTGGACTGGTATATTATATGATAAAGATATTTTAAAAGAAACATGGGAGTTGGTTAAAAAGTGGAATAATGATCAAAGACAAATCTTTTATAATGAAGTTGCAAAAGAGGGTTTAAAATCGAAAACACCTGACGGATTAGATATTAAGGTTTTGATTAAAGAGCTTTTAAACTTGTCATCTAGAGGACTAAAAAAAAGAGGAATATTAAATGATGAAAATGAGTCTGAGGCTACTTTTTTAAAACCACTTTATGTCATATTGAATAACGGTTTTTCACCGGCTGATTTGTGGAAAAAAAAGTTTTTAGGAGAATGGAACAAAAATATTGATAATATATATAGAAATAATTCTTTTTAATTAATAAGCTAATGAAAAAATTAAACTCAATAGAAAAAGTTAGACAACAAATTGATTTAATTGATAGTGACATATTAGATTTAATTGTAAAAAGACATGCATTAGTAATTGAAGCAGTGAAATTAAAACGACGAGACCAAATTATCGATAAAACTAGGATAAAAAAAATAATCCGATCATTAAAGGAAGTTGCAAAAAAAAAAGGTTTACCGCCATATCTTGTTGAGACTGTATGGATGGAAATGATAAATGGTTTTATAAAGTTTGAAGAAGAGTCATTTGATGAGATACATAATAATAAAAACTAAACAGTTCCGCCTACAGTTAGTTTTTCTACTTTCAAACTTGGTTGACCTACTCCCACAGGGACTGATTGTCCCTCTTTTCCACAAGTTCCTATTCCATTGTCAAGTTCCATATTATTGGCTACCATCGAGACGTTTTTTAAAATTTCTGGTCCGTTTCCAATAAGAGTTGCGCCTTTTAAAGGCTTGTCAATTTTTCCATCTTTAATTTGAAATGCTTCTGAAGCACTGAAAACAAATTTTCCAGATGTAATATCAACTTGCCCTCCGCTAAATTGCGTTGCATATACCCCATTTCTTGTCGACTTAATTAATTCCTCATGCTCATATTTTCCATTAAGCATATATGTATTTGTCATTCTTGGCATTGGAATGCAAGAGTAACTCTGCCTTCTACCATTTCCAGTGGGTTCAGTATTCATGAGTCTAGCATTTAGACGATCTTGCATGAAGTTTTTCAATATACCATTTTCAATCAATGTTGTGTTCTGAGATGGTGTTCCCTCATCATCTATGGTTAGAGAGCCTCTTCTATCTGAAATTGTTCCATCATCTACAATCGTAATTTGTTCTGAAGCGACTGGTAAACCTACAAGATTATGAAAGGCAGATGTCTTTTTTCTGTTAAAGTCTCCCTCAAGTCCATGACCGATTGCTTCGTGCAATAGAATTCCAGGCCATCCAGGCCCTAATATTACCGTCTGCTCACCTGCTGGTGCCTCTACAGCTTCAAGTTTGACCAAGGCTTGTTGGTAGGCATTTTTTACAGCCTTTTTCCAAATTTCATTATTGAAAAGTAAACTATACATGTGCCTTCCGCCGAGGCCAAATGAACCGTTTTCGATTTTACCCTTTCTTTCAACTGAAACATTTAAATTCAATCTGACAAGTGGTCTTGAGTCTGTAAATGTATTAAAATCTTGCTTAATAATTTCAACTGTCTGATAATTACCTGCTAATGTAATCGAAACCTGTTTTACACTCTTATCCATATTTCTAGCATAAGCATTAATCTCTTCTAATAGTTTAATTTTGGATTTAAAACTTTTCAAAATTAATGGATTTTTATTTTCATAAAGTATTTCGTTTGTTTTTCTTGGGACCTGAAAGTCAAAGTTCTTTCCAGGACTTAAATTTTTAACAGCTGTAATAGCACTCTGTAAGGCAGAATCTGTTAGCTCTGAACTGTGTGCAAAACCAATGGAGTCGTCTTTAACCACTCTTAAACCAAAACCTTTATCCTCATCGAAACTTGCATTCTTTATTTTGTTGTCATCGAACAAAAAATTCTCACTTACTGTTTTTTCGATAAACAATTCCCCGTCATCAAATTTGATTAACGTGTCATTAATTTGATTATTAGCAAGATTTTCGTTCCAATATTTTTGTATTTTCGTCATTTGTAATTTTTTTTCAGTTATATAGTTATTTTTTTAATTAATTTTATATGTAACAATTGTTTTTTTAAATTACACCACTATATTATTATTTGTACAATATTTTATTAAATTATTACTATGAAAAAATTTCTATACACATTTTTTTGTCTTATATCACCAAAATTACTTCTTGCTAACGGACAGCCTACTGACTGGCAACTTAGCTTTCAAAAACCAGCTTCTCCATTAATGGAACAATTAGTTAATTTTCATGATTTAGTTTTTTGGATAATTACAGCAATAACTTTATTTGTTTTTTTTTTGCTTTTATATGTTTGCATAAGATTCAGCGCTAAAAATAATCCTAAGCCATCAAAAACAACCCATAATTCAACTTTAGAAGTGGCATGGACAATTATACCTGTATTAATATTGGTTATAATTGCAATACCTTCTTTCAGACTATTATATAACCAAAACGATTTTTCTAACATTGATATGACAGTTAAAGCTACTGGTTATACATGGTTTTGGGGCTATGAATATCCTGACCACGATGAGTTAGCCTTTGACTCAATTATGTTACAAGATGATGAATTAAAAGATAATCAACCCAGATTGTTATCTACAGACAATTTACTTGTTCTTCCCGCCGGAAAAAACATAAAAATGTTAATTACAAGTGATCCAGCTGGTGTGATTCATTCTTGGGCTGTTCCCTCACTTGGTGTGAAAATGGATGCAATACCCGGAAGGTTAAATGAAACATATTTTAATATCAAAGAACCTGGTATGTATTATGGTCAGTGCTCTGAATTGTGTGGTCCTGGTCATGGATTTATGCCGATTTCCATAAAAGCTGTCAGCGAGGAAGAATTTGCAATTTGGCTGGAATTCGCAAAAAAAGAATTTGCTTCAGAAAATCCAAATTTTAATCAATTTGTTTTCAAATAATAATTGGGAGATATTATGTCAGATAGTCACGCAGAACCTACTTTTTTAAAAAGATATTTATTTTCAACGAACCATAAAGATATAGGTATACTTTATCTCTTATTTGCTATTATTGCTGGTTTAATCGGTGGTATTTTTTCAATGCTAATAAGGATGGAGCTTGCAAGTCCAGGTATACAGGTACTTGGGGATGATTATCAACAGTACAATGTTTGGATCACGTCCCATGGTCTTTTGATGATTTTTTTCATGATCATGCCAGCAATGGTTGGAGGTTTTGGAAATTATTTTGTCCCCCTACTTATAGGTGCACCTGATATGGCATTTCCGAGAATGAACAATCTTAGTTTTTGGTTGCTTGTTCCGTCTATCGCATTGTTAATAGGCTCTGGGTTTGTTGAAGGTGGTGCTGGACCTGGTTGGACTATGTATGCTCCACTGTCTACTTCTGGTCACTCTGGTCCTGCAGTTGACATGGTAATTCTCTCGATGCACCTTGCAGGTGCTTCTTCTATACTTGGCGCAATTAACTTTATAACAACGATTTTTAATATGAGAGCACCTGGTATGACTTTACATAAAATGCCTCTTTTTGCCTGGTCAATATTAATAACTGCATTTTTACTACTTTTATCATTGCCAGTCCTGGCCGGCGCGATAACTATGATGTTAACTGACAGAAACTTTGGTACAGCCTTTTTTAACCCTGAAATGGGTGGTGATCCGGTTCTCTTTCAACACTTATTTTGGTTTTTTGGTCACCCAGAAGTTTATATTTTAATATTACCCGGCTTTGGAATTGTTAGTCATGTAGTTTCGACTTTTTCTAAAAAACCAATATTTGGTTATCTTGGTATGGCTTATGCAATGGCTGCCATTGGAGTTGTAGGTTTTGTTGTTTGGGCTCATCATATGTATACAACAGGTCTAGATGTTGATACTCGGGCATATTTTCTAGCAGCTACCATGGTTATTGCAGTTCCCACAGGTATAAAGATTTTTAGTTGGATAGCTACAATGTGGGGTGGTTCCATTGAATTTAAAACACCAATGTTATTTTCTGTTGCGATGATATTTTTATTTACATTAGGCGGAGTCACTGGTGTGGTACTGGCAAACACTGGAATTGATGTCGCTTTACATGACACTTATTATGTTGTTGCTCACTTTCACTATGTAATGTCAATGGGAGCTTTGTTCTCAATATATGCTGGTTTCTATTATTGGTTTAGTAAAATGACTGGTAAAGAATACAGTGAGCTCTTAGGAAAAATTCATTTTTGGTTAACATTTGTTGGTGTAAATATAACTTTCTTTCCTATGCATTTCTCTGGATTAGCTGGAATGCCTAGAAGAATACCTGACTATCCTGATGCATTTGCTGGTTGGAATTATATATCAAGCATAGGTGCTTATATTTCGGTTTTTGCTGCTTTCTTCTTTGTAATCGTGATTATCGAAGCCTTTGTAAGGTCCAGAAAAGCTGAGGCAAATCCTTGGGGGAAAGGTGCTACAACACTTGAATGGGGGCTATCATCACCTCCACCTTTTCATTCTTTCGATGAGTTACCAAAGATTAAATAATATTAATTTGCTTTGGTTATGAGTTCAGGACTGAGAAAACTAGAATTAAGAGGAGATTCAAATAAAGAGAGTACTGTTTCTGATTACTTCTCGCTCTTTAAACCAAGAGTAATGAGTCTTGCTGTTTTTACTAGCATATGTGGTCTTTATTTAGCACCAGGTAATTTACACCCATTTTTATCTGCATTGGCAATTTTGTGTATATCAGTCGGCGCAGGTGCCTCTGGTGCAATAAATATGTGGTACGATAGAGACATTGATAAAATAATGAATCGAACAAAAAATAGAGCTATTCCTATGGGAAAGATTCAACCCAATGATGTGCTAGGTTTCGGAGTTTTTTTAGCTTTTATGTCAGTTATTATTCTGGGATTGACTATAAATTATGTTGCCGCTACACTTTTAGCTTTTTCTATCTCATTTTACATATTTATTTACACTGCTTGGCTAAAAAGAAGTACGCATCATAACATAGTAATTGGAGGAGCAGCTGGAGCGTTTCCACCAGTAATAGGTTGGGCGTCTGTAACAGGAGATATATCAATGCTCCCGATTTTATTATTTCTACTCATATTTGTTTGGACTCCGCCTCATTTTTGGGCACTTGCACTTTATAAAGATACCGAATACTCTAAAGTCAAAATACCAATGCTTCCAGTTGTATTAGGAAAAAAAACAACCAAAATACAGATTTTGATTTACAGTATAGTATTATTTTTAGTTTCAACTAGCCTATTTTTTTTAAACCTTGCTGGTAACATTTATTTTTTTTCAGCAATCTTTTTAAATAGTTTGTTTTTGTACTTTTCTATAAATTTAAATACAAGTAATTATAAGGAACTACATGCGTCAAGACTTTTTAAATATTCGATTATTTATTTGTATCTTATTTTTATTGCTCTTATAATTGACAAACAATTTTTATAGATTATGAACAACAGAAAAAGAAAAAATTTAGCGTTAGGATTATCACTTTTTTTGCTAGTTGTTATTTTTTATGTTGTAACAATAATTAAGATGTAGTTTTAAAATGAAAACAGTTTCTAATATAAAAAAACAAGCTTTTTATCTTGCATTATTTACTATATTTATGCTGGGAGTGAGTTACGCATCCGTACCATTATATGAACTTTTTTGTAAGGTAACTGGCTATGCTGGCACCCCAAAAACTTCCAAAGAAAACTTATCTGTTTTAAAAAATGAAGTAATAAATGTTAGATTTGACTCATCAACTGAAAAAAATTCTCCGCTTTATTTTAAACCATTACTGAAAAAAATTAAAACTAATATTGGAGAAAATAATCTTATTTTTTTCAAAGCAAAAAATAAATCAAAAAGTACAGTTATTGGAACAGCCACATTTAATGTAACACCTCTAAATGCTGCACAATATTTTAACAAAATTGAATGCTTTTGTTTTGAAGAACAAACTTTTAAACCAGGAGAAGAAGTTGAAATGCCAGTTTCTTTTTTTATTGATGCTGCTATAGTAGAAGATAAATTAATAAGTAGTATTGAGGAATTAACTTTATCTTATACTATGTATACTAAATAGTTTTATATTGAGAAATATTTATGAGTTCTGAACAAAAACACCCATACCATTTAGTTGATCCAAGCCCTTGGCCTTTGATAACTTCATTATCAGTTTTACTAATGGCCTGGGGTGCAATTTTGTTTATGCATAATGATAAATCCCTAATTTTTACGATTGGTACTCTAGCTGTTCTCTTATCAAGCTTTTTCTGGTGGAGAGATGTTGTTAAAGAGTCACAAAGTGGTTCTTTTCACAATAAAATTGTTCAAATAGGTTTAAGATACGGAATGTTATTATTTATTGCCTCTGAAGTAATGTTTTTTGCTGCTTGGTTTTGGGCTTTCTTTGATGTAGCACTCTATCCTGGAGCCAATAGTCCTGAACTTACCGGAAGAATAGATGTTTTAGATGGACAGTTTCCTCCTCCGGACATATCTCTAATCAATCCTTTTGGAATTCCTCTATTGAATACCCTTATTCTCTTAGCATCAGGTGGTACAATAACTTGGGCCCATCACGCACTAAAATCTAATGATAGGAAGAATTTTTTAATCTTTTTGGCTTTAACTATTTTGTTGGGAGTTATTTTTACAGGATTCCAGGCCTATGAATACTTGCATGCAGAATTTTCTATCGATGAAGGTATTTATCCTTCAACATTCTACATGGCTACCGGCTTTCACGGGGCCCATGTCTTAATAGGAACTATTTTTTTAATTGTTTGTTTTGTTAGAGGTATTAAAGGGCATCATAGGCCAGAAAAGCATCTTGGTTTTGAGTTTGCAGCCTGGTATTGGCATTTTGTTGATGTAGTGTGGTTATTTTTATTCACATTTGTTTATTGGTGGGTTGCGTTATAACCTTATAGAATGATTTTTAAATTTAGTAATCAAGATTTCTTATTCAAACCAAGGTTAATTCCCTCAATTGCTTCATTTGTTTGTTTTTGTATTCTACTAGGGCTTGGTGGTTGGCAAATAAAAAGGCTATTTTGGAAAACAGAATTAATTGAGACGAGAATTAAAAGGTATGAGTCTGAGGCAAAAGCACTTGATAGTATAAAAAATCCCTCAAACCACGAGTTTGAAAAAGTTTTTATTTCAGGCGAACTTTTAAATGAAGTTGAATTTTTTATGCCAGCTCTAAGTAAAAGAGGAAACAATGGATTTCACATTTTAACTCCTCTCAGAACATCAAAAAATAAAATATTTATTTATGACAGTGGTTGGGTTCCCACTTTTAAAAAGGAAAAAGAGACAAGAAAAGAAAATATGGTTGAGGGTAAAAATTTATTTGAAGCTGTTATAAGAACACCGGGAAGAAAAGGAAAATTTCAACCAGAAAATGATATTGAGGGAAATTATTGGTTTTTTGTGGAACCTTCAGAAATGGAAAAATATTCTAATTTACAATTAGAGCAAACATTTTACCTTGAAGCAATAAAAAGTGGTCCTAATGGATTTCCTATTGGTGGGCAAACTAGAATTTACATTAGGAATAATCATTTGCAGTATGCAATAACCTGGTTCTTAATTGCTTGTGGTCTAGTGGGTGTTTATTTAGCAGGTAGCATAAAAAGAGTTAAAAAAAACTCATAGTTGTATATTTTTATGAAGTATTTATCAACAAGAGGTAGTGAGAAAAATGTTAGTTTTAGGAATGTTTTACTAAACGGATTGGCAAGTGATGGAGGACTATATGTTCCAGAAAAAATACCATCTTTTTCAAAGCAACAAATACTAAAATTTAAAACACTTACGTACTATGAACTGGCATATGAAGTTACGAAAAGTTTTGTATTACCGGATATAAGTAATAAAAGGTATTTTGAAATATGTAAAAAAACCTATGACAACTTTTCTGATAAGGAAGTTTTGTCAATTGATAATTTAAACTCAAATGAGTATTTATTAAATCTTTTTCATGGCCCTACTTTAGCTTTTAAAGATTTTGCTCTTCAACTCTTAGGAAATATTTATGATTATTTTTTAAAAAAAGAGAATATCAATTTAACAATAATTGGTGCAACTTCTGGGGATACTGGTTCCGCAGCTATATCTGGTTGTTTAAAGTCAGATCTAATAAAAATGTTTATCTTTTTCCCTTACAAAAAAGTTAGTGAAATTCAAAGAAGACAGATGACCACAGTACTAAACCCAAAATTATTTAAAATAGCAGTTAAGGGGAATTTCGACGATTGTCAAAATTTAGTAAAAAGTTTATTTGAAAATAATAAAAAAAGAAAAAGTCAAAAGTTTGCGGCAGTAAATTCAATTAATTGGGTAAGAATAATGGGTCAAATAGTTTATTACTTTTGGTCATATTTAAATTGTAGCAATAAATTCGAATTGGTCAATTTCATAGTTCCAACAGGAAACTTTGGTAATGTTTATGCTGGTTTTATTTCAAAGAAAATGGGATTGCCAATCAATAAACTTGTGGTAGCGTCAAATAGCAATGATGTTTTAACAAGATTCTTTGAAACGGGAAAAATGGAAATGCATCAAACGATTAAAACGCTAAGTCCTAGTATGGATATTCAAATATCTAGTAATTTTGAAAGACTATTATTTTTTTATTTAAAAAAAAAAAAAGATGGTGTTAGCAAACTCTATAGTAATTTAAAAAAGAATAAAAAATTTATTGTTGAAAAAGATATTTTAGTTAAAATTTTAAACGAATTTGTTGGTGGGAGAGTAGATGATGTTAAAACGAAAGATACAATTTTAGAAATATATAAAAAATTTAAAATTGTATTAGATCCTCACACGGCTGTTGGAGTTAGAGTAGGAAGAGAGAAGACACATAATAAAGAAAAAAACATTTTTTTAGCTACTGCTCATTATGGCAAGTTTATGAATACGATTGAAATTTCTTTAAAAAAAAAAATAGAATTACCGCACAAGTTAAGAGAATTACTAACAAAAAAGGAACAGTTTGAAATTTTTGAAAATAATTTAGAACAAATAGAAATGTATATTCTAGGGAATAGTTAAGTGTTTAAGCATGACCAGTAACATTTGAAAATTTTGAAAAATCAATTCCGGTTGATTTTATTGCTCTATCCCATTTTTGCTCTGAGTCAATATCAAAGATTAAATCTAATTTTTCAGACAAATGTAACCAACTATTTTCTTTAAATTCATTTTCTAACTGCCCAGGACCCCATCCTGAATAACCTAATGAAATAAAGAATTTACTTGGACCAATATTTTTTGCGATATCTTCCATTATTTTTCTTGAACAAGTTAAATTAACATAGTCAGTTATTTTCATGGTATCTGAACTCTTATATTCTTTAGAATGTAGGATAAAACCAAGTGTTTGGTTCATCGGACCTCCAAGATGGATAGAAAAGTCATTTTTGTAATTCAAATTTTGTATGTCTAATCTTTTAAATACCTCTGATCTATTAATATCAGTTAGTTTATAATTTAACACAATTCCAGCTGCACCATTAATATCATGATGGGTTATATAAATAATACTTTTAGAAAAGAAACCACCTCGTAATTGAGGTGTTGCACATATTATGTTTCCAGAAAGATAATTTTGATTATTCATCTTAAAATTATTGCAAAAAAATATGTTTTAATCAAATATAAGTATGTATGAAGAAAAAAATAATATTATTTTTTATTGTCTTATTGAATCTTAACTTTTTACTCTCACACTCGCTTTCAGGTATGGATTTTGAGGAATGGCACAGTAAACTAGAAATAACGTCTGATAATAAAAACTATTTTGATGGAAAAAATTTTTTTTTTGGAATTAAAATTGTATTAAATTCGGGGTGGAAAACCTACTGGAAAAATCCTGGGGACTCCGGAGCCTCAATTAGTATTGATTGGCTTGATAAACAAAATATTAATAGTTTCGAAGTACTCTATCCATACCCTGAAAGCTTTTTGGATCACGAAGTTACTACAATAGGGTATGACCAGTCAGTATTATTTCCTATTAAATTAGAACTAATTGATGATAAAAATGCTGTAGAAGGGCTAATGAAAATTAATTATCTTGTTTGCAAGGAAATTTGTATACCTGTATCCCTAGAGAAAAAAATCAATGTATCTAATGTCAGGATCCTAAATGATAAAAAAACAGAATTGTTTGAAACTATTTCAAATCTTCCCTCAATTAATAAAAATTTTTTCAAAATTTCAGATATATTTAAATCTAAACCAAATAAATTTAATTTTACAGTTAATTCATTAAAGGACTCTAAAGTAGATAATTTAAGTGTTTTTGCACATTCTTCACAAGATCATTTAAAGGTTGAAACCAAAACACATGGAAAAAGAACCAAAGTGTCCGTTTCTTCTGATAATAAAATTATTACTCCCTTCAGTAACATTCAAATAGTTGTTTCTGATGGATTTTTTTTTGAACAGTTTAACATAAATGAAAAGGATATAAAACACGACAATTATATTTTAAAAATGATAATATTTGCCTTGCTTGGGGGGTTTATTTTGAATTTCATGCCATGTGTACTTCCGATTTTGTCACTCAAAATATTTTCTTTCCTGAATTTAAGAGAAAAGAAACAATTAGAGATTTATAGGATCTCATCTTTAACTATTTTGGGTATAATGACCTCTTTTCTTATAATTTCGTTAATAACAATTATACTAAAACAAATTGGGTTAAATTTTGGATGGGGTTCTCAATTTCAAAGTAAAGAATTCCTTATGATTTTTTCATTTTTACTACTTTTTTTTTCTTTGAATTTATTTGGATTTTTTGAATTAAGTCTTCCACAAAAATTTTTAAATGTACTTAATATTAATGTTTCTAATAATAAAGGCATTGATGCTTTCTTTTCAGGTGCTTTAGCAACCAGTCTTGCAACCCCATGTACAGCACCATTTCTTGGAACTTCTATAGGTTTTGCTATATCTCAAAATAATTTTATAATTATTTTAATTTTTCTTAGCTTAGGAATAGGTTTTTCAATCCCATACTTTTTAATTATCTTTTCACCAAAGCTTCTAAATTTGCTACCAAAACCCGGAAAATGGATGAATGATATGAAAAAAATTTTAGCATTTTCAGTTTTTGTAACTTCTCTTTGGTTACTTAAGTTATTTGGAATTAAAGAGGAAATTTTAATTGTTACATTCTTTATAATTCCATTATTATCTCTAGTTTTTTTGGAAACAAAAAATATTAGAAATATTTCAAGTACTCTTGTTATCGTGTTAATAATTTCTTTAATTTTTCTAAAGTCTAACACTAACCAATATGAAAAAAATTGGAATAAGTTCGAAGAAGTTCTTGTCAGGGAAAATATTAAAAAAGGTAAAATAGTTTTTGTTGATATAACCGCCGATTGGTGCATTACTTGTAAAGTGAACAAAATAACTACTTTAGACAAAACCGAGGTTATTAACTATTTTAATGAAAGTAATGTTATCTTGTATAGAGCTGATTGGACAAATAAAGATATTAGTATTTTAAATTTTTTGCAGCAAAATGAGAGGTATGGTATACCTTTCAACATTATTTATGGACCTTCGTTGAAAAAAGGGATTGTACTACCAGAAGTTTTATCAAGAGATACTATTCTTAATTCAATAAATTTGGTAAAATAAATAATGAGAATAAAAATTAATGATAAATTACCAGAAACAGAATTTTATAAAGTAGTTGAATCAGGTCCAAAAAAATTAAAAAGTTTTGACGTTTTTAGTAATAAGAAAATATTATTAGTGGGAGTTCCCGGAGCGTTCACTCCTACTTGTTCACTAGAACATTTACCTCCATTTATACAAAAAATAAAAAAATTTAAATCTAAAGGTATAGATGAGATTGTGTTTTTATCTGTTAATGACCCATTCGTAATGAGTGAATGGATGAAAAATAATAATGCTGACGAAATAAATTTTTTGTCAGATCCATTCTGTGAATTCGGCAAAAAAACAGGTTTAACAATAGATCTTTCAGAAATAGGGTTAGGCTTGAGACTTTCAAGATTTGCTATGGTAATTTATAATAATGAAGTCCTAGTTATATTCGACGAAGAGGGTGGTGGTCTTGACAAAAGTTCCGCTGATTCAATACTTAAAGCTATCTGATTGCTCTCTTGCTAATTTATCTGCCATTTCATTATATTTATGTCCAGAATGTCCTTTGACCCAGACCCATTTTGTGAAACGTCGAGAATTAAGATAGTCTAATTCTTTCCATAAATCTGAATTTTTTACGTCTTTATTATTACTAGTTCTCCAATCATTAATTTTCCAATTTTTTATCCATTTATTAATTCCATCTAAGATATATTTACTATCGGTATTAATTACAATTTGTGAGTTATCTTCAATTTTTTTAAGAGCATTAATTACAGCCAATAACTCCATTCTGTTATTAGTCGTATATTTTTCTTTACCGAAAATTTCTTGTTCAACTCCGTTATTTAATATTATGGCGGCCCATCCACCGGGACCAGGGTTCCCTGAGCAAGCTCCATCAGTGTAAACAACAAAATTACTCAAAAGTATATTCCTTAATAATAGTATTTTTTCTATGAAATATTAATTTTTTTAGATATTCATTTGGATGTTTATTACGATAAATTTTTTTTTGTTTTGAAAATATAGTATCATACATTCTTGTAAAGAAAAACCTTACACATGAACCTCTTAAGCAAATATTAAGACTTTTTTTTTCATTAGTTGTTAGTTTCCTTACATCTTGATAGCCTTTTATTAATGACATAAACAATTTCTCATTAAAAATATTTTTTTCAAAGCTCCAAGCATTTAAAGTAATTGCTAAATCGTAAACAAAAAAATCATTACAGGAAAAGTAAAAATCTAGTACCCCACAAATATCATTTTTCATAAATAATATATTATCTGGAAACAAATCAGCGTGAATGATGCCTTTAGGTAGATTTTTTGGCCAATTTTTTTTAAGAAATAAAAGTTCATTCTCAAGAATCGATTTAGATCCAGGCGAAATTAATTCCATATCATTCTTACATTTAGTATAAAGTTTTGTCCAAGACTCAATACTGTAATCATTTTTTTTTTTCTTTACAAAGTTTTTGTTAGCAAGATGAAATTCCCCAAGAACTTTACCAATTTTAAAACAGTGATTTTCATTCCAATTTTTTAGACATTTTCCTTTTAAAAAAGTAAAAAGTGATATTTTTTTTTTCTTAAGTTCTAAAATACTTTCTCTAGATTTACTTAAAATAGGAACAGGACAACTGATACCGTTTCTCTTTGAATGAGTCATAAGACTAAGATAAAAGGGTAAATCTGATTTTTTTATTCTTTTTTCATATAAGGTCAGTATATAATTTTTATTTTTTGTTTTTAGAAGATAATTTGTATTTTCAATTCCTTCATTTATTCCTTTAAAACTTTGGAATGATTCTAATCTATAATTTTTTAGAAATTTTGATATTTCATCTTTTTTTAGTAGAGTATGTACAGCCATTCTACTGTCTGTTTAACTTTACTTTTATATTTTTCAGGGATTTCTTAATAAGCAAGTTATTTTTACTCTCCGACAGATTCTTGACTATTCTAACTTGAGTAACCTCAATAGCCGTTTTTAAAATTTTTTTGGATATTTCATTCTGAAATTTAAGTCTGTCTTGTTCAACCTTTTGGTTATGCATGCCCTCCTTTCTTTTTAAAGTTACTTCAATACTTTTTTTTATTGTTGACTCAATATGCTTAGACTCGTTTTTGGCGTCATCTAATAATTTCTTAATATCACTTCTTATATTTTTTTGTTTTTCTTCATGTAAAATAAAAATTTTTTCAGCTTCTTCTTTAAGTTCTCTCGCTTCAGTAATATTATCTTTTATTGAATCAATTTTTTTATCAAGACTTGCTGAAATAGAATTTAATAAAGGCTTAAAGATTAATAATACAAATATTAAAAATGAAATTCCAACCCATAAAGTTGCATTATCTAAGACATCCATCTTATTTTATTTACCTTTCATAATATCTTTAAATTCCTTAGGAGTTATATCTTTGTTTTCATTCAAAATCTTTTCATACATTAAATTTGAAATTATTGAAGAATATTCCCCAATATTATTAAAAATCTTATTTTTTTCTTTTTCTAGGTTTTTTAAATTCTCTAATGACTTATTTTCTAAAAATAAATCAAACTTTTTTATTTTTTCATCGAAATTTTTTTTGTTAATTTCTTTTGTTCTATTTATAAGTTTTAATGCATCATCTTTAGCATGATTAAGTTCAGAATTAATCTTAATCTCAAGATTATTTGATTTAGAGTTTAGCTTTTCTGCTTCCTCAATATATTTTTGAATAACATCATTTCTTTCAATCTGTACATTTTTTAATTTTGGAAAAAAGTAATAATTAATCAATATAAAGATTATGAAAAATGAAATCGACAGCCAAAATAACTGCGAAACATATGAAGAAGGATCTAGTTGAGGCATACCTCCCTTTGAGTTATCAGCATATAAAAAATATGGAGCAAACAAGAAACTTGTGAACAAAATTTTATATTTGAATTTCTGCATCAAAGATCAAAATACGAAAAGTAAAAGAAGTGCAATAATTAATGCAAATAAAGCAAGAGCCTCAACCAGAGCAAAGCCAAGCATTGTCATTGTGAACACATGTTCCCTGGCTCCGGGGTTTCGCCCAACGGCTGAAATAAATGCAGCAAATATATTTCCAATTCCAATTCCAGAACCAATCACACCTAAAACAGCGATACCTGCTCCTAAAAGTTTTGCAGATTCAATATCCATATATGTCTCCTTTACGTAATGTTAAAATTAATGCAAATGTATTGCATCATTAATGTATAAACAAGTTAATATTGCAAAAACATATGCTTGTAAGAATGCAATTACTATTTCTAAACCAGTAAGTGCAACTAAAAAAGCAATTGGTAATATACCACCCACAATATATGAATTTGCAGCTAGAACAAACACAAATCCACCAATAACTTTTAACAAAGTATGTCCAGCCATCATATTAGCGAATAATCTAACTGAAAGACTTATTGGTCTAGAAATGTAGGAAATTATTTCAATAGGTATAAGTAAAATTAACATTGGTTTTGGAACTCCACTAGGAGCAAAAAAAGCTAAAAACTTTAATAATCCATGTTTATATATTGCTAAAAAGGTAACCATTAAAAATATAAAAAAAGAAATAGCGAATGTAACAATTATATGGCTTGTCCAAGTAAAGCTAAAAGGCAACATACCAATTAAATTGCCAATTAAAATAAAAAAGAAAATTGAAAAAATAAATGGATAATATTTTAGCCCTTCTTTACCAATATTATCATTAATCATACTTCCTATGAAGTCGTAACTTAATTCAACTAAAGTTTGGAATTTATTTGGAATTATTGATGTTTTTTTCAACCCTAAAAATAAAAAAAATGAAATTAAGAATACCGTTAAAATCATTGTTAAGGACGAATTAGTAAAAGAAATATCATAGCCAGAAAATTCTAGTGAAAAAATTTTTTTTATTTCAAATTGAGCTAAAGGGCTTGCCATTTTTTTGATTATTATTTCTTATTTTCTATTTTAATTACTGTGCGGTATAAATTTAAAAAACCAGCTATAACACCTAATAACAGAAAAATAATAAAAAATACAGGATTAGATGAAAAAATTTTATCCAATCCTAAACCAATTAAAACTCCAACAACAATAGATACGATAAAATCCATTGAAATTTTTAGGCCAAGTCCCGCAGAAATTTTATTTTGATTAGTGTTGATAAATTTAATCGCAGTTTCTGATTGTTTTCTTTTTAATTTATCCAATTTTTTTTTAAATTCATTACTCACTAAATTGCTTCTTTTAGTCGTTGGTTAGAAAAATTTACAGAGACGATGTCGGAAATACCTCTTTGGCTCATTGTTACCCCATAAACTCTGTCGATCATCGACATTGTAGTTTTGTGATGTGAAATAATTAAAAATCTAGTCTCCAAGTTTTTTTTTATTTCATTTAGTAATTTACAAAACTTATCAACATTTACATCATCTAATGCGGCATCAACTTCATCAAGAATACAAATAGGTGAGGGGTTTATCAAAAAGATTGAAAATATTAATGAAATGGCAGTTAATGTTTTTTCTCCTCCGGATAATAAATTGATACTTGTGAGTTTTTTTCCTGGTGGTCTGGCAAATATTTCTAAACCTGTTTTTAACGGATCATCAGAGCTTACTAATTTTAAACTTGCTTCGCCTCCGTCAAATAATTTTATAAACAACTCTGAAAAATTTTGGTCAACTTGTTTAAATGCTGCTTGAAGTTTTTTCTTACCTTCATTGTTGATTTTACTAATTGCTAATTTAAGTTTGTCTAAAGCTTGGGAAAGATCATTCTTCTCCATTACCAAATTCTCTATCTTTTGTGAAATTTCATTTTCTTCCATTTCAGCTCTTAAGTTTACTGGGCCCATTTGTTCTCTTTGGAATTTAAGTTTTTCTAAATTTTTTTTTATATCCTCAATGCTAATATTTTCATTACTGATGAGGTTAATATTTCTAGAAATTTCATCGGGATGACATTTAAATTGCTGAAAAATAACATTTATTAAACTCTGTTTTTTTTCACTCAAATAATTCAAATTTTCTTCTGTTCTTATTATTGTATCTTTAAGTAGTTCTTTTTTATCAAAATAATTTCTCTCAGTTTTTTCATGTGTAAAAAGTTCATCTTTTTTTAGGTTAAGATTTTGTTCTAGTTGAATTGATTTAAAGTCTATCTCCGATAACCTTTTTTCTAGTAAGATTAACTTTTCCTCTAACTCTTTTGGAAATTTAAAAAGTTTTTCTTCTTCTTTCTTGTAGTTTTCTTCTCTGAGTTTAAAATTATTTATTTGTATTACACACTCTTTCTTTCTTTTTTTATTTTGTTCGAGATCATTTTTAAGAAATTTAAAATTTATTTCTAAATTTAATATTTTTTCATTAATTTCAGAAATTGAGTTTCTTTTATTTTGAATTTCCTCTTTTATTTTCAATATTAAATCTTCAGTCGAGCTTTTTTTTAAGTTCTCATTTGGCACTTTATTGTTTCTGAGATCCTCGTTGGATTTAATTTTTTCCAATTCATTTTTAATTAAATTATACTCCTCTTTTAAAAACTTTAATTTTTCATTAAGTTTTTCATAAATATTTTTCTTCTGAAAATTTTCATCTTTAAGTTCTTGGATATTTTTAAATAAAATTTTTAATTCTTTATATTCTTCATCCATTTTTGATTTGTTTTCATATTCATGCTTATTTAATTGATTGAAACTAATATCAAGTTTCTTTTTTTCACTAATTTTTTTTTCTAGTTTCATTTCAATATCACAAATCAAGGGTTTTAGTTCTGACATTCTTGCTTTAGAACTATAAATTAAATCTTTTTTTTCATCTATCTCTGATATAAAACCATCCCACCTCCAGTAAGTACCTTCTTTATTTACGGCGTATTGTCCAACAGAGAGGTTTTGTTGCTGTCTAAGACCTTCCTCTTCATTCTCAACTATCATTACCTGAGAAAGAATGAGTTCTAATTCTTTTGGCGTTTGAACATATTTTAATATTGGATTTTGAATTGTATTTATTTTTTTTTTTAAGTTAATCCACCTTTTCTTGGAGCTTTTGCTTGTTGAGTCAAGCTCCTCTTTTAAAATTGCATAAACAGATTTTTCATATCCCTTTTTTATTTTGATAAAATTAAAAAATGAGTCTTTTGAGATCTCATTTTTTTCTGAAAGTTTGGTTAAGGTTAAAAGTTCAGCATTATATTCTGTAAATGCTTTTTGAAGTTTTTCAATCTCATTTTTTATCGAGCTAATTAGTATATTTAATTTATTTTTATCATTGCGGAGTAATGAATTTTTTTTATTATAAAAATTAATTTTTTCTTCAATTTCATTTTGTTTTCGGAGTAAAAATTTAGAGTCTTTTTCAAATTTTATATTGTCGTATTTTTTAATTTTTTCTTCTATTAATTTTATGTCTTCAGAAATTTTTTTCTTTTTTAACTGAAAATTTTCTTTGGTTTCTTTTAAGTTGTCAAGTCTAAATTCTTCTCCTAAAAGTAATTGCATTTCATTAACAAGATTTAACTCAGAGGTCTTTAATTTTTCTTGAAGTAAAAATTCCTTTTTTTTCTCTTCATTTATGTTTATTTTGAGATCTTTTAATTGACTAAAACTCTCTAACTTTTTTTCTACATTAGAAATATTTTGCAAAATCTCTGTTAATCTTTTTTCTTCTAATTGTTTGTCTTTTGATAGTAAGCCAATATAATTTATTAGCTCATTTCTTCTGTTCTCAGTGACAATTTTTTTATCCAAAAGATTTTTCTTATCTAGTTCTTTTTCTTGTTTAGTTTTTTCAACTTCATAAATTTTTTTTTCTAAAATTTTTATTTCCTGATTCTTCAGAATTTTTGTTTCCTCATGATGCTTGTATTTTTTTTCTAATTCTTCGAGTTCATGGTTCTTATCTGAATAATTTTCTTTAGAATTTTTATACTTTTTATTAATTTCTTGCCATTCTTTATTGAATATTAACGCTTCATTTTCTTTTATTTTATTTGAGATAATTTGGTATTTTGCGGCTTGTCTTGCTTGTCTTTGAAGTGAACTTTGTTGATTTTCAAGTTCCTGTAATAAATCAGATAATCTTTCAAGATTTTGTTGTGTGGCATTTAATTTTAATTCAGATTCATGTCTTCTATTATATAATCCAGATATTCCAGCTGCCTCTTCTAAAATAACCTTTCTATCGATAGGTTTGAAATTTATTATTTGGTCAATATTTCCTTGACTAATAATTGAGCTAGATCGAGAACCACTTCCAGAATCAGAAAATAAAATTTGAATGTCTTTTGCTCTTACTTCTTTGTTATTAATTTTATAAAAAGAACCTACACCTCTTTCTAAAGTTCTAGAAATTAGAATCTTTTCACCATCCATAAAGTCTTGATTTTTTTGTAAGCTTTCTATTTCAAGTGAGACTTCAGCAAAGTTTTTTGCTGGAATTTTTTCCGTTCCACTAAATATAACATCGTCCATCGAGTTTGATCTTAAACTTTTTGATGAGGACTCACCCATTACCCATTTTATAGCTTCGAATATATTTGACTTTCCACATCCATTTGGACCAATTATTCCAGTAACTCCGTTTCCAATCACTAATTCTGTCGGAAAAGCGAACGATTTAAAACCTGATATTTTTAATTTATTTACTTTGAACAAATTTCTAATCGAGTAGTGTTTTAATTTTTAAATCAATAGCTTCAAATGATAAATCACCTTCAAATTTTTTCTCATTAAAATAAATTGTTGGAGTTGCTGTTATATTATATTTTTTTGAGGACTCAAGTCTGTCTTTCAACAAACCGTCCTCAATTGATTTATTACCAATACAAACTTTAAGCTCTTCATCTTTTAATCCACCCACTTTAGCTATTTTCAGTAGAGATTTAAAAGGGTCTTTTGTTCTTGTCCAGTCTTTTTGTTTTTTATAAAATACATTTAAAAAACTGAAGAACTTTCTTTCTCCAGAGCATCTTGCAATCATTGAGGCTTTTAGAGCAAATTTATCTAACGGAAAGTCTTTGTATGTGAAATATATTTTTCCTGTATCAATGTATTTTTCTTTAATCAATGGCATAACTTCATTATGAAATTTAGCACAGTGACCACAAGTTAGTGAAGCAAATTCAATCATTTTTATAGGAGCATTTTTTTCACCGATAGATTTTGTATCTAAGGCTTCTAGCGTATCAACTATTCTTGCATTGATTTCATTGAAACTGAAAAGTAATAAAACGTAAAAAAAGGCTAATACTTTAAAATTTGAGTTTTTATTTATCAATTTGAACATTCTTAAATTTTATTTTGTAAATATATTCACTGTTAAAAAAATTATTGATTTTATTTCTTATTTTACAAGAAAAATATGAAATTTCTAGAGCATTATTACTTATAATAGTAATTTCTAGTATATTCTTATTATTTATTCTATAAAATTTTGTTGGCACGCAATTAGAGGTTATGTCTTCTTCAAATATTTCCCTCCAATAAGCTTTAATTTCAAATAATTTACTCGTAAACTTTTTTGTAACAGGTTTTAATACATTTGGAAGAATAGATGAAATTAATCTTGCAGAATTTAAATTTTTTTTCATATGTCTTAATAAATAACTTTCCTTTTTTTTACAATGATTATTAAAAAAAAATATTGGCAGAATAATATTCTCAATTGGTACAACAAAAATAAAAGACAATTACCCTGGAGAAAAAAAAATAATCAAAACTTTTATAGTATCTGGTTAAGCGAGGTTATGCTTCAACAAACTCAAGTAAAAACAGTTATTCCGTATTTTTTAAAATTTAAGAATAAGTGGAGCAGTTTGAAATCTTTCTCAGATGCAACACTAGATGAAATTTTATTTTTGTGGCAAGGAATGGGTTATTATCGAAGAGCTACAAATATTTATAAAACTCTGCAAATTTTGAAAAAAAAAAAACTAAAAGAAATTACTTATGACTCATTGTTAGAATTACCTGGAATTGGTGAATACACTGCATCATCAATTACTGCAATATTAAATGACAACAATAAAGCAGTGATTGATGGAAATATCAAAAGAGTTATTTCAAGAGCATTTAATATTAGCACTACTTCAAGAAAATCTTTGGAGAAAATTAGACAAAAGGCTCAAGCTTTGACACCTGATTTTGGAAATAAGGACTATTGTCAAGCACTTATGGATTTAGGTTCCATAATATGTAAACCAAAAAACCCTAATTGCTTTTTATGTCCAGTCAACAAGTTGTGTAGTTTTACAAAATCAAAGAAAAAAACCATAATTAGTAATAAAAAAAATATAATTACAAAAATTGGTGCAGTATTTTTTATAAAAGCAAAAGAGTATGTTTTTATTCAAAAGTCTGATGATAGTCTCTTAAAAGGATTAATGAAATTCCCCACAACTGAGTTTTTTATTGAGAACAAAAGCATTGATCTAATCAAATTTCTAAGAGAATTAACTAAGAAATGGATCTCTAATAATATTTTAAATATAAAACATGAGAATTTAGGAATGATAAAACATAAGTTCTCTCACTTTGAGTTAAAATTATTAGTAGTTAAAATTTTGATAAATAATAAAAATAAAATTTCTTTAAAAGGAATTTGGATTAAAGAAAAATGTTTTAAAAACTATGCCTTTTCGAAGTTAATGGTTAAAGTAAAAGAAAAATATGAAAAAAAAAATGAGTATTTTAATTAAAGTCTGTTTTTTTATTTTTGTAATCACTCCTTTTTTTGGATATTCTCAAATAAGCGATCACGAAAAGGCAATAGAAGCAGTTCAAAATGGAGAAATACTTCCACTTGATCAGATACTCCAATCTATAAAAAAAAAGTTTGAAGGAAGAGTTCTAGCCATAAACTTAAACGATAATGAACAAGGTTTATTCGGCTGGGTTTATGATATTAGAATGATTGATAGAAAAAATAATGTGATCAACTTAAGAATTGATGCAGGAACATCAACAGTTTTAATGGTTGAAGAGGGGAGATAGATACATGCGTATTCTTGTTGTTGAAGATGATGTAACTTTGTTATCTCAAATAAAAGAATCTCTTGAGGATAATGGTTATTCAGTTGACTCAGCTTCTGATGGCGAAGATGGACATTTTCTTGGCGATACTGAACCATATGATGCAGTGATCTTGGATCTGGGTTTGCCTAAAATTGATGGTTTAACGGTTTTAGAAAAGTGGAGAAAAAATAAAAAAATTTTCCCAGTATTAATTTTGACTGCTAGAGGAAGATGGAGTGAAAAAGTTTCAGGTTTTGATGCTGGAGCTGATGACTATGTTACAAAACCGTTTCAAATGGAGGAATTGCTTGCTAGGTTGAGAGCTCTCATAAGAAGATCAGCTGGCCATGCTTCATCAGATATTGAGTGTGGTCCTTTAAAGATAGATACTAAAAGCAATAAAGTATTTGTAAATGGGACAAAATTAAAATTAACTTCTCATGAATATAAAATAATAGAATATTTCTTGCATCATCAGGATAAAGTCATTTCAAGAACGGAGTTAACTGAACATATCTACGACCAAGATTTTGATAGAGATTCAAATACAATTGAGGTATTTATCGGTAGATTAAGAAAAAAGTTGGGTGTAGATATAATCAAAACCGAGAGAGGTTACGGTTATAGATTATCAATAGACGAATAAATGAGAATTATTAATTCATTAGCACTTCGATTGTTTTTAAGCGCATCGGTATGGATATTACTCACTCTATTTAGCGGTGGCCTATTACTTTCGGATATTTTCAAAGAGTCTAGCGAAAAAGCCTTTGAAGATAAATTAAATTTATTTATGGAAACCCTAATAGGTTCAAGTAAAATTGATTCTAAAGACAGCATAACGGTTGTAAACCCTCTTGGCGACCCTAGATTTTTTCAACCATATTCAGGTTGGTATTGGCAAATAAATAGTAGTTCTAAAACATTAGTAAGGTCACGTTCTATGTGGGACCAACTTTTTACCCTAGATAAGAGATTAATTGGTGGCAGAGCTCAATTTATAAATTCTTCTCAACAAGATATCAAAAACGGAAAAAAATCAATTCCTTCACAGAAACTAATAATAATTCAAAGAGAAATATCATTTCCTGGATTTGACAATCCATTAACTTTTATGATTAGTGGAGATACGGAGGAATATAAAAGCAGTATTAAGCAATTTAATAATGTTTTGATATCCTCTTTGTTACTATTAGGAGTAGGTTTATTATTGTCAGTATATCTTCAGGTAAAATATGGACTTTTACCCTTAAAAAAAATAAAAAATTCTCTGTTTAAAATTAGAAATGGAGATGCCATTAAATTAGAAGAAAGTTATCCTACTGAAGTTTCTCCTCTAGCAAAGGAAATCAATATTTTACTTGAACACAATCATAAAATTGTAGAAAGGGCTAAAACACATGTTGGAAATTTGGCACATGCTTTGAAGACGCCACTGGCAGTTATAAGTAATCATCTAAATCTTAAGGAAGGAAAAAATAATATAATATCTCCACAAATTGAACTTATAAAGAAATATGTCGAAAAGTATTTAGATAAAGCTAACTCTTCTAGAGCACAAAAAATTTCAAAAGAAAAAGTAGATATTAATTTTCACTCAAAAAAAATAATATATATTTTTAAAAAAATTAATCCCGCTATCAAAATTAACCTCTTAATCAAGGAAAAAGAATTAAAATTTTTAGGTGATCCAGATGATTTTAACGAAATGTTAGGAAATGTTCTGGAGAATGCATGCAAATGGACAAAAGAAGATATTTTAGTAAGAGTTAAAAAGCATGCAATCAATAAAGTAAAAATTGAAGTCTCTGATGACGGTCCAGGACTACCAATAAACAGGAGAAACGAAGTATTTGCTAGGGGTTTTAGATTGGATGAACAAATACCTGGAACAGGTTTAGGTTTAAATATTGTGAAAGACATAGTAGAACAATACTCTGGAAAAGTGTGGTTGTCTGAGGCAAATATTGGCGGACTTCAAGTGAATATTATTCTACCTTTATCTATTTAAAAAATTATATTTTTGATTGGTTTAAAACTTTTTCTATGATGTTTAGTAATTCCATAAAATTCTATGGCTTTTAGATGATCTTTTGTTCCGTATCCTGAATTTTTTTCCCATCCGTATTCTGGAAAATTTAAACTTAAACTAGCCATATGCTTATCTCGAAAAACTTTAGCTAAAATGGATGCTGCGGATATGTTTATTACTTTTTCATCACCTTTAATTATAAATTCTGTTTTTTCATTTAAAAAAAAAAAATTAGGCCCGTCAATCTTAATATCTAAGTTATCTTTAGAAAAATAATCGTATGCTCTTTTGATAGCTAGTTCAGTTGCCTTCATAATATTAAATTTATCTATTTCTTCTACACTTGATATACCAAATGAGTACTTGGAGTGTTTCTTTATATATTCAAAAAGTTTTTCTCTTCTGCTTTTAGAAATTTTTTTTGAGTCATCAATTTTTAAATAGAGCTTGTTATCAAGAATATCGGGATTTAATTTTACTGCACAAGCTACTACAGGGCCTGACCAAGAACCTCTACCAACCTCATCTATTCCAAGAAAATTAAAATTTATTTTATTGTTCATAATAACTTTTTATTTTTCCATAATTCTTGGAAAAAGATCGACTAAATTACAAGGTTTAAAATTAGAATCAAATTGAAATTTTAAAATTTGGTCCCAAGCATCTGCACAAGCAGATGGTGAGCCAGGTAGTGCAAAAATAAATTTATTTTTTACGATACCAGCAAGTGCTCTAGATTGAATGGCAGACGTAGAAATTTTTTTAAAACTTATCATTCTAAATATTTCACCAAATCCAGGAATTTCTTTTTCGATTATCATTTTAAATGCCTCTGGCGTCGAATCCCTTCCAGTCAGTCCTGTTCCTCCGGTGGTTATTATCGAGTTAAGATCATTTATTTTTGTTTTTTCCTTTAAAAAGCTAAATATTTTATCTTTATCATCAGGTATTATAGTTCTGTACAAAACATTGTGACCAGAATTAATAATTTTTTTTTCTAGAGTTAACCCAGATTTATCAGTTTCTTTTGTTCTTGTGTCTGAGATAGTTGCTATTGCAAAATTTACAGGTATCAACTTTTTATTTTTCATTTTACATAAATTTTTTGAGTTTTGAATGAATTTTAGTTAAGTCAAGCCAAGTTTGTTTTTTTTCAATTGGATTATTAATTAAAAAACTTGGATGATAAATTGTAAGCGTTGGAATTTTTTTTTCATTGAATTCTAAAATTTTTTCCTGTCCCCTCAATTTTATAATATTTTCGTTTATTTTTAAAATTTTTTTTGCAGCAAGACCTCCCAAAAAAATTATAAACTTTGGATTTATGATCCTAATGTGTTCAAAGGTATATGGTAAACAAATTTCAACCTCTTCATTTTTCGGAGTCCTATTACCTGGTGGCCTCCAAAAAATTAAATTAGTTAGGTACAAATTCTTTTTATTGAGTCCAAGATAGCCTAATATTTGGTATAAAAGTTTCCCAGACTTTCCCAAAAAAGGAATTCCGAGTCTATCTTCTTCGGTTCCAGGAGCCTCTCCAATCAACATTATTTTAGAAAAAATATTTCCTTCAGAGAAAACTAAATTGGTAGAAGTATCTCTGAGATTTGTATTAAGATTAGAAATTTTAGTTTTAAGATTTTGAATTAATTCAATTCTACATATATCATTCTTTTCTGATAAATTGCTTCTATTTTGATTTTTTTGATCTTTTTCATTATCAAAAGCATCCTTTTTGAATTTGTATGTCGGTTTTTTTGAGATTACATCATTTATTCCAACATCTTTGCAAAATTCCAGAAAAGACTTTGTGTTTTTAATTTCCATTCACTATATATTATGAATATAAACTAATAAAAAAAAGAAATTTTTTAATTTTGGTCAAATACTTATGAATAGAGAAAAAATGGAATATGATTTGGTTATTGTTGGTGCAGGTCCATCAGGTCTATCAGCCGCAATTCAGTTCAAGAAACTTTGTATTGAAAATAAAAAAGAATTTTCAGTTTGCATCGTTGAAAAGGCCTCTGAGGTTGGTGGTCACATATTATCTGGTGCGATTCTTGAAACTACTGCCCTAGAGGAGTTAATTCCAGATTGGAGGGATAAGAGCTCGCCTGTAAAGACAAATGTGACTGAAGAAAAATTTATGTATTTGGGCGAACAATCTTCATTTAATTTACCTTCTGTTTTTTTACCGAACGTGATGCACAATAAAAATAACTTTATTATTTCATTAGGTAATTTTTGCAAATGGTTATCTACCATTGCTGAAAGTTTGGGTATTGAAATTTATCCCGGTTTTGCTGCCTCAGAAATATTGATTAATAAAAATAATGAAGTATACGGTATAGCTACCGGTGATCATGGTTTAAATAGTGACGGTACTAAAAGTGAAAATTTTCAACAAGGAATTGAAATTCATTCCAAATACGTCTTTTTTGCCGAGGGATGCCGGGGGCATTTAGGTAAACAAATGATTTCAAACTTTGGTTTAGATAAAAATTCTCAACCTCAAACGTATGGAATTGGTTTAAAAGAGCTATGGGAAATAAAAGACTCCAATTCAAACCCTGGTGAGGTAATTCACTCTGTCGGGTGGCCATTAGATCAATCAACTTATGGAGGATCATTTTTGTATCATCTAGATAAAAATTTGGTTTCTGTGGGTTTTGTAATTGGATTAGATTATAAAAATCCCTATTTGTCACCTTATGACGAATTTCAGAGATTTAAAACTCATCCCAAAATTAGAAATATTTTTGACGGAGGAAGAAGGATATCCTACGGAGCTAGAGCATTGAATGAAGGTGGCTGGCAATCTCTTCCCAAACCAGTTTTTCCTGGCGGAGTTTTAATTGGATGCGAAGCAGGAACATTAAACACTCCGAAGATCAAAGGAACCCATACTGCAATGAAATCAGGAATGATCGCGGCTGGTTCTGCATTTAATGCCATACTTAAAAATCGCAAAAATGACAAACTTGATTGTTTTGAACCCAATTTCAAATCATCATGGGCTGGGAAAGAATTAAAACTGGCCAGAAATGTTAGACCATCATTTAGATGGGGACTAAAATTGGGAATGTTGCTAACTGGAATTGACCAGATTTTACTGAGGGGTAAAGCTCCATGGACTCTTAAACACCACAAAAAAGATAATGAAACATTATTAGAAAAAACAGATGCAGTAAAAATTAAATATCCAAAACCAGACGGAATTTTAACTTTTGATAAATTAACTAATGTTTCTTTTACCTCTACTTACCACACAGAAAATCAACCTTGTCATTTAATACTTAAAAATAAAGATGTACCAATTGCGTATAATCTAAAAAAATATGACTCACCGGAACAAAGATATTGTCCAGCTGGAGTTTATGAAATCGTTGGAAATCTTGGTAAAGAAAGTCTCCAAATAAATTCCCAAAATTGTATACACTGTAAAACATGTGATATTAAGGATCCAACTCAAAATATACAGTGGATAACTCCAGAAGGTGGTGGAGGACCAAGTTATACAAACATGTAGTCAGATAATAATTTGTTTAAAATTTATTTTTTTTCTATTTCTTTTAGTTGATGCTAGGGAAATAAACGCTCAAAAAAATATCCTAAACAAATCACCTCAATATAATGCAACTTTAACTGCTGGAAATATTTTGTCATGGTCTTTTGCTGAAAAACAAAAAGATTTCAAAAAAATAAAAGATATTATTAATAAAACTAAGGAAAATTTAACTGACTTAACTTCTTTAAAAAAAGCTTTTTTCAGCTCATTAATTATAGGTGATTGGGAACAATCGTTATATTTTGCAAAAAAAATAAATTTGATTGAACCAGAAAACTTGTTTGTTAATTTGGTCATTTCAAGTGAATATTTTTTAAATGAAAAGTATGAATTAGCAAGATTACAAGTAAAAAAAATTAAAAACTCTGATTTTGTAAATAATTATAATGAAATAATTATTGTTTGGATGAATTTGTCGGAGGATCAAAATAAAGTTATCTCAAATTTCCTTGAAACAAGAGAATGCATTCCAATTAAATGTTTACATCAAGCATTAATAACCAAAGTCTTTACTAACAATATAGAGGCTAGAAAAAAGTTCGATAACTTAATGCTAACCGGAATGGAGTCACTTAGATTATCAGAAATTTTAATAGAATTTTATAATGAAATAAATGAAGAAAATATTGTAAAGAAAATAATTATTGATATTGGAGATAATTTTGCTGATTTTAATAAAATTGAAATAAATACCAAAAACTTTGATTCCATTATTAATTCTTCGAATGGACTTGCAGAGCTTTATTTTAATATAGCCGGGTGGTTTTATGAAAAAAATATGTTGGAATTTGCAGCATATTTTTCGAATATAAGTTTAAAATTAAGACCAAATTTTAAAGCTCAGAAAATATTATTAGCTAGTATTTATGAGAAATTTAATTTGAATGAATTGGCTTTAGATTCACTAAAAGGAATAAATGATGCTAATTTGTATTATTTAAAATCTGAAAAGTTAAAGGTTCAAATTTTCAACAAAACACAAAATAATATTGAACTCTTAAATACACTCGAAAAATTGGTAATAACATTTCCAAAAAATCAAGATCTAAAGATACTTTTAGGCAAATCGCTTCATAACCAGAAAAGATATTCAGAAGCAATCAATTATTACACTTTTGTGATTAATCACAACTTAAAAACTATTGATAATAATTGGGATTTGTATTTTTCAAGAGGAATGTCTTTTGAGCGATCAAAAAAATGGAAAGAAGCCGAACAAGATTTGCTTAAAGCACTCGAAATAAATCCTCAGTCGGCCTATGTTCTAAATTATTTAGGGTATAGCTGGTTAGAAAGAGGAATAAATTTTGAAAAAGCCCTAGAATATGTGACTTTAGCCTCAGAAATTTTACCTGACGACGGATACATTATTGACTCTTTGGGGTGGGCATATTTTCTACTAGGAGATTATGAAAAAGCTATTAAAATATTGGAGTATGCTTTAAAAATCTTACCTATGGATCCTACATTAAATGATCATTTGGGAGACGCGTACTGGAAAGTCGGCAGAAAAGAGGAAGCGTTATCCCAGTGGAAAAGAGTATTAATTTTTAAATCTGACTACGAATATAAGGATAACATTGATAAAAAAATAATATCAGGTTTATGATAAAAAAAAATATTTACTTTTCACCATCCAAGTTGAACTTGTTTTTAGAAGTTTTATCAAAAAGACGAGATGGTTATCATAATTTAAATAGTTTGATGTGTTTTTGTAACATAGGGGACAATATAGAAATTAGGGAGTCGAAAAAATTTATTTTTAAAGCACAAGGTGATTTTGCTAATAAACTAAATGATCCAGATAATATTATAATAAAGGCAATCAAGAAATTAGAATTTTTTTTAAAAGTTAAGATAAAATTAGAGATAATTTTAACTAAAAACCTTCCAGTCGCCTCAGGCCTTGCTGGTGGATCGTCAAATGCTGCAACAGTTATAAAAGCAGTTTTAAATCTTTTGAAATTAAAAATTAAAAAAAAATTATTAGATAAAATTCTTATCTCGTTAGGATCGGATGTTCCCTTCTGTTTTTATGGAAAAACATCAATTGTTAGAGGATTTGGAAACAAAATAATTCCAGTTTTTCCAATCCCAAATCTCTATGTTTTGCTAGTAAATCCATTAATTGAAGTTTCTACAAAAAAAATATTTAACAAAATTGAAAAATTTACTAAAATTAAAACTGAGTATCCTATGAAAAAAATTAAGAACGATGTATTTTTTGAACTGTTATCTAAATCTAAAAATGATTTAGAAGATTTAGTAAGGCGTGAATATCCAGACATTAAAAAAATTTTAGATATCTTTCAAGAAAAAACAAATTCTATTTTTTTTAGAATGTCAGGTTCAGGAGCAACATGCTTCGCCTTTTTTGAAAATCAAGATAATTTAAAAACTGCCGAGTCTATTTTAAAAAAAAGAAAAGAAAAGTGGTGGATTAGATCCGGAAAAATCTTAAATCACATATGACTTGTGTAGTAAAAAAAAAATGTTTATCTTCTAATGTTATATTCTTGGGGTGTGGCCAAGCGGTAAGGCACCGGTTTTTGGTATCGGTATCGCAGGTTCGAATCCTGCCACCCCAGCCAATTTTATTATGACAAAAGGATCACTTCTCTCTTTGCAAAATCTTAACTTTAGTTATACAAAACTAAAACTTCTAAATGACATAAGTATTACAATTCATAACAAAGACAAAATTGCATTGATTGGCAAAAATGGTGTAGGTAAATCTACTTTTATGCAAATTATTGCAAAAGAAAAAGAAAATCAAGATGGTGAAATATGGTTTCATCCAGAAATTAAAATAGGTTATTTGAAGCAAAAAAATTATATTAATTCAAACCTCAAGGTCTTTGATTATTTAAACTCCAAGATGGAAGGAGATAGTGATAAATACAAAATCAAAATTTTTATAAAAAAACTTAAATTAGATGAAAGTCATATTGTTAGTGAACTTTCGGGAGGATTGAAAAGAAAAGTTTTTCTAGCTGAACTTTTAATAAAAGAACCAAACCTTTTATTACTTGATGAACCAACGAATCATTTAGATGTAGAGTCAATAGAGTGGTTAGAGGATTTCTTGTATAATGAGTTTAATGGAGTTTACTTAATAGTAAGTCATGATAGGAATTTTTTAAAAAATACAACAAATAAAGTTTTTTGGATGGATAGAGGAAACATTAAAGTCTCTCCGAAAGGTTTTGGTAACTTTGAAGAATGGTCGAGAAACTTGATTGAGCATGAAATGAGGGCATTGAACAATAAAAACAATTTTTTAAAACAAGAATTAGATTGGTTATCTAAAGGTGTAAAAGCAAGAAGAAAAAGAAATGAGAGGAGGAAACAAAATATTATCAAATTGGAAGAAAAAACAACTAAGGAAAAATCAGATTTTTATAGATCAATAAAACAGGTAAAGATTAATCCGCCAAAATATAATGAGTTAGGTTCAAATATTGTCCTGCAATTTTTTAATGTTAGCAAAAGTTTTTTTAATGAAGAGAAAAAGTTAAAACTTATTAATAATTTTAGTTTTAAATTATCAAGAGGTCAGAAAGTTGGAATTCTCGGAAAAAATGGGATTGGAAAATCCACACTTTTAAAACTTATAACCAAGGAAATTAAACCAGAAAGCGGAAATATTAAATTAAGGGACACGGTTGAAATTTCATATTTTGACCAGGAGAAAGAGCAAATGAACGAAAAATTATCTATAAAGCAAAATCTTATACCAAACGGTGGAGATTATATTGATGTTAATGGGTTGAAACAACATATATGTGGTTATTTAAAGAAATTTTTGTTTGATCCTAAATCTGTTGATGATATTGTTTCAACTCTTTCGGGGGGACAAAAGAATAGACTGTTATTGGCTAAAACTTTAGCAAACCCAAAGCAATTACTAATTTTAGATGAACCAACAAATGATCTTGATCTTGAAACCTTGGATGTTCTAACTGATTTTCTGAAGAAATATGAGGGTGCTTTAATGGTATCCTCTCATGATAGAGATTTTTTAGACAAAATTTCCGAGAAGATTATTTTTTTCAGTGGCGAAGGAAAAATAGAAATTAGTTTAGACAAATGTTCGGATATTTTAAGAAAAAATAATAAAAAAGATACCGTAAAAAAAGGGTGTAAGTTTGCAGATGAAAAAGCAAAAGAAAAAAAAAAAGAAAAACCTATAAATTTAGAAAAAAAAATAAAGCAGGTTTTAAATAAAATTGAAAATAAAGAAAATGAGATGACGAAATTGTCAAATGAGATCAATTTATCGAAACTTTATGTTTCTAATCCTGATAAATTTTTTTTAGTAAACGACAATATAAAAAAAATTCAAAAAGAACTTTTGGCTTTAGAGGAAGAGTGGAAAGACTTAGAAGAAAAAAAGATTACTTTAAATTAAACAAATTATCATCATGAAAATTGCAGTGTTAGTTGATTTAGAGTTTTCTGAAAAGGCTGGGGGACATGTTAAGTATTGGTTAAGAATTAGCGAAATTGTAAAATTGAAAAAGAATATCGATTTAACAATTTTTTTTTTAGGAAAAAAAAATGAGGAAATTATTATATCTGATAATGTTAGATTTATTCTAACAAAACCCATACTTCCATCAAATATTTTAAAATTCCTTGGGGTTGACGCAGATACTACTGATCTCTTTCCCCTAAATTTTAAACTTATGTTTAAATTAAGAAAATTTGATCTTATTCACACAACCGATCAGTTTTTTTCGATGTCAAGAGTTGCAAAACTTGCAGCAGAAATATGGAAGATTCCTATAACGACTTCCATTCATACAGATACTCCTCCATACACAAAATATTATGTAGAAAAAATACTTGTTAGAATAATACCAAAAATTTCTGGTTTTCACCGTTTTCTGATTAATAGATTAAAGATACCTGACTTCTTTCAAAACAGAATGTATAAAAAAATGTACAATTATATCAGTAAAGTAAACCACGCAATGGTCGGCGAAAAGGTTTATAGTCCAGAATTTTTAAAAAAAAAAACAGGAAATAAAAACATCACTAAACTTAATAGAGGAATTAATAAAGATATTTTTTTTATCAGAAAAGAAGAAAGAGATAGTTTACTAAAAAAGCTTAACGTACCCTTAAAAGATAAAATAATCTTCTTTTCTGGAAGAATTCATGAATTAAAAGGAGCCATTCATTTAGCCTCTATTCACAAAGAACTGACTAAGTTAGGTTTTGCGGTAACAACATTAGTCGCGGGAGAGGGCGTGCATTCAAAAAAATGTATAAATATTGCTGGAAAAAAATTCTTAATTTTAGGTTATTTAAATCAATATGAGATGGCTAAATTTTATCGATTATGCGATTTATTTGTTTTTCCATCAAAATATGAGATTGGTCCTAATGTTGTTATTGAAGCTAAAGCCTGTGGAGCAGTATGTGTAGTGAGTCCAGGGGGTGGTGGAAAAAGAATAGAAAAGTCTTACTTTGATGGTGTCATCGTGGATGATTTATCTGTTTCAGAATGGGTGAAAACTATAAGCGATCTTTTTCTGAACAAGAACAAAATTATTAAAATTAAGAATTTTTTAAAAAAACAACAAATTTTTTCGTGGTATAAGGTTTTTAACTTAAATATACTTCCTTATTGGAAAAGATTAAAAAAATGAAAAACATTTTAATTTTATTATCCCATCCTGATGATGAAATAGTTGGTTCATGTATTTTTATAAGAAGAAAAATCATGGAAGGTCATAAAATATTTTTATTATTCCTTACAAACGGCGTTATAGGAAGAGATGATATGTGGTTTTGGAAGAAAAAAAAATACGATTTTTTTCTCGAGAAGAGGATGTTCGAATTAAAAAAGTCAATGGAACTTTTAAAAATAAAAAAATATTTCGTTCAAAATATACCTACAAGGACATTAAGAAACAAAATTAAAGAAAGTTACTTAATGATAAAAAGTATTATAAAAGAAAAACAAATTGATATTCTTCTTACTCCAGCATATGAAGGGGGTCATCAAGATCATGACGTTACTAACTTTATTGCATCAAAATTTAAAAAAAATTGTAAAGTTTTAGAATTCTCAGAATATCATTTTAATAATAAAAAAATTTCTTCTAATTGCTTTATTGAGCTTCAGGGCAATGAGGTTTTTATTAATTTAAATAATTTTGAGAGAGATTTTAAAAAAAAAGCAATTCAGATTTATGAGTCTGAAAAAAATAACGTTAATTATATTGAATATAAGCAAGAGTGTTTTCGTCCAATAGTAAATTATAATTATTTTCGGCCACCACATTCAGGAACTTTATTTTATCGAAGGTTTTCTTTTTTTTCGTGGCATCCTAGAGTTGACTCTACTTTACCAGAAGATATTTGCAGAAAATTTAAAAATTCTGCACTGTAAAATGCTAGAAAAAAAAATCAAAACTCTTTTATTTACTTTAATAAGTTTTTTTGCATTTTTTTGGATTTTTAAATTTTTTAATGGTGAAGAGGCAATCGATAATATCCTAATGCTTAAGGGTAGTATTTTTATTGTGATTCTAATCCACGTTCCGACACTTTTTTTTGATTCTCTAGGATGGAGATTATTAATAAAAAAAAATAATATGTCACTTATGTCTTGTTTTTATATGACTTGGATTTCTCAAACAGCGGGGAAAATTATACCTGCAGGAGCAGTCACCGGAGAGTTTGTAAGAATATATTTAGGTACAAAAAGGGGATTAACCTGGTCTGAGTCAAGTTCAACAGTAATGTTGGATCTCGCTTTGGCTTCATTTTCTTTATTGTTAATTGTAATATTATGTAGTTTAACATTATTTTTTTCTTCTGATGGAGGTATTTTTCTCAGACAAAACTTATATTATCTTTTTTTCTTGATATTCCTTGTTTTTATTTTTTCTGTAATGTTTGGATTATTAATAAGAAAACGCTTTATTTCATATTTGATTAAAAGGTTTAGAAAAAAAAAAATTATTTTACTTCAGAAAAAAAAAATTTTCTACTTGTTAAGATTTGATTATAGATTGTATAAATTAAGCTTTGATGTTAAGCGTTTGTCGTTAGCTCTTATTATAAAGATTGTTGGATGGTTTGCTGGAGCGTTTGAAATTTATGTTTTTTTTCTTTTACTTGGTATCGATGTAAATTTGATAGATGTTTTGGTTATAGAGTCATTTACAGCAATAATTAAATCCATAGCTTTTTTTATTCCTGCTGGCATCGGGGTGCAAGAGTTAGCATTTATAATCGCTGGTGATTATGTTGGATTGTCTAGTACTGTGGCTTTAACTGCGGCCATTGGAAGAAGAATTAGGGAGGTTTTTGTAGGGATTCCTGCTTTGATTTTATGGAACTTTGTACATAGAATTAAATAGTTATTAATTCTACATTTTCAAAATTTTTTTTAAAATCATTAATATTTTTTGTTAACTTTTTTTTATAGCAGGAGGTAGCTATTGTAATAAAAAAAGTGTTAGGCGATGTTCGGTTTCGTATAATCGGACAATTAAATTTTAAACCAGTTTTTTCTCGTAAAAAATCATTTTTTTCTTTTAACATAGTCGAGAATTTTTGCGAATAAGATTGAAATTGACAGAATGTGACACTTTTATTGTTTTCTATTAATTTTTTTATTTCATCAATAAGTACATATTTGACAGACTTTTTTTGCGTAGACTTGACTTTTTGTGGTTGGAGCCCATTGTCAGGATCGAGAAAAATATAGTTATTCTTCTTAAAAAAAATCAAAGATTCTTGAAACCACTTTTCCCTGTGGGGTTTATCCAACTCAATATTGTAGAAGTTTATGAATTTTTTTAAATGAGTCTTTCTGGTGAAACTTAGTAAAATTCTATTTTCAGTTTTTTTTAATTCTTCAATTTCATATAATAATTTATTGTCCGTTAACTTAATTTTCCTTTGGCTTTTAAAGTTTCTCTTCTCCCCATCATTAGGATTTGTTATGTGTTCATTGATTTTTTCTGGGTTATTTAAATACCAATTTAAACCAATTTTTTGTTTGATGTTATTACTAGTAAATTTCAAATAACAAAATTTAATGTAATCGTGCACGTCGCCTAAATATCTCTCTTGCATAATAAAAATATCAATAATGGTTATTAAATGTGCATAAAAAATATGTTAGATATTTATATGCATATTATTTAAGCAAAAATGTATGTTTGAGTTTTTACTTAATAATATTACTACAATAAAATCAATAGTTTAAAAATTTTTTTTTTGTTTGGCACATATCCTGCATAATTTAATGTTCAATCAACCTTAAAGGGAGTTAAATTTATGACTTTAGACTTTTTAAAAAACGTCTTTAAGTTGAAATATCTTGGATATTTAGCTATTTTACCTATTGCAGCTATATCTCCAGATCTTTTGGCACAAGACGTCGAAGCTGCAGAAGCAGCGCCAGCTGTTTCATCTGAAGTAGCTTATATCCTAAACACTTTTTTATTTTTGGTTTGTGGATTTCTTGTAATGTTTATGGCTGCAGGTTTTTGTATGCTTGAAGCAGGTCAAGTTAGGAGTAAGAATACAGCAGTTATTTGCTTGAAAAATATAGGCTTATTTTCAATAGCTGGAATTATGTACTATTTGGTAGGATATAATCTAATGTATGATGGAGTAGACGGAGGATATTTAGGTTCCTTTAGTATGTTTGCTAGAAGTTCGGATGTTGATCTTGATACAGGTTATGCTTCTGCATCTGATTGGTACTTTCAAATGGTTTTTGTGGCGACAGCAGCTTCCATTGTATCTGGAGCTCTTGCTGAAAGAATTTTAATTTGGCCTTTCTTCCTTTTTGTTGCTTTACTAACTGGAATAATTTACCCAATTGCAGGTTCATGGCAATGGGGCGGTGGATGGTTATCAGAAGCAGGTTTTTCTGACTTCGCTGGTTCCACTTTAGTCCATTCCGTTGGTGGTTGGGCAGCGCTTGCAGGTGCTATAATTCTAGGAGCAAGAGAAGGCAAATTTAACGATGATGGTACAGCAAACACGCTTGCCGGATGTTCCATTCCATTAACCACACTTGGTGTTTTTATCCTGTGGTTGGGTTGGTTTGGATTTAACGGAGGTTCGCAACTTGCTCTGGGTTCTGGGGCTGATGCTACCGCCATTGCTGATATTTTTGTGAATACAAATCTTGCAGCAGCCGGAGGTGTTGTAGCTAGTATGATTGTCAGTAAGTTGACTAGTAGTCATACTAATATTGCTGGAACGTTGAATGGAGCAATTGCAGGCTTGGTCGCAATTACTGCTGAACCACTAACTCCTTCGATGGGTGAAGCTATAATCATTGGTGGTATCGGTGGTGTCATATGTATGTATGGTATGAAATTACTTGATATGTTAAAAATTGATGATGTAGTAGGCGCTATTCCTGCACACCTTTTTGCAGGTATTTGGGGAACTTTAATCGTTCCTTATACAAATCCTGATACTTCATTTGGAACTCAATTCTTAGGAGTAATTTCTTATGGAGCATTTACTGTAATCGTATCTTTTGTCGTGTGGACTGTTATAAAGATGGTTGTTGGCATTAGAGCTACTAAAGAAGATGAAGAATATGGATTGGATATGAGTGAATTAGGTTCGATTTCTCATCCAGATTTTACATCAAAGAAAAGTTAAATACTGAAATATTTACTATTTTGTTTGTAGCAAAAAGCCTGGATCATTAGATCCAGGCTTTTTTATTTACCCTCTTTTTTCCATGCTAATATTAGAAAAATCATAAGAAATATAATTAGAATCTCATGAGGTATAATTTTCTTAGTTGTAAAGCCATTAACAATATAATTATTTTTTTTTAATATATACAAATCGTCATAATTATTAAGATTTTTCTTTAATTCGTCTCTAACTTTTACATTTGGAAATTCCTCGTTGTTGATCCATACTGGTTTTGTTTCATAAATTGATATAGGATTTTTTAATATTATCTCATCTGTTAAATTCAAACTTTCAAATTCTATTTTTTTTGAATTATCAGTATTTATGCTTGTTACGACATTATTATCACCGATTATATAAATTCCTTTTTTTTTATAAGGAAATTTATATTCATACTTGTTATTAAGATTTTTATTTAAAGTTTTATTTATTTTTAGTCCTCCTGGTTCAATTATTGAAAAATTTAAATCCTCTTCTTGAGGTACATTTAAAAATTTTTTTTTGACTAAAATGTTATTTTCTTTTAAAGAGACATATAATTTATTTTCTTCTAAAGTTGGTTCTTTCATAAGCCAATGAGCTAAATTTTTTATCAGTAAATTGTACGGCCCCCCATTGTTGTTGTTTGATTTTGTCCATAACCATAAATTATGACTGTAAATTTGTGCTATTCGCCCCTCATTTATTCTATTAATTGTTAGTAATGGATTTTCATTAGCTCCGTTCAATAAGGTTAAGGCTCTATCATCAATATCTGTAATTTTATTCATCTCAAACCAGGATCCATAATTTTTAAAATTATTAAAAAGTGATTTAGTTATTGGGTGTATTTTTCCAATTTCAGATAATGTAGGTTTAAATTCGCTTTTTATAACCTTTCCAGTAGGTGCTCCTGGAAGTATTGCTCCAATTGCAGTTCTAAATAAGCTGTCTCTAGAATTGTAGGATGGACCAGTAATTTCTAATATTGCTCCTCCTTTTTTTACAAAACTTAAAATATTTTCATAATAAAGAGGAGAAAGAATATTTTTTCCCTTAAAATTATCAAAAATTACTAATTGAAAATTATTTAATTTTTCTTCAAATAATTCTCTTGTAGGAAATGGTATGAGGGAGAGTTCTTGTTTAGGAGTATTGTCGTTTTTATCAGCTGTTCGTAGAACGGTCATGTGTATCAAATCAACTGATGGATCTGATTTCAAAAAATTTCTCCAAACTCTAGTTCCCATGTATGGCTCACCAGATACTAACAAAACTCTTAATTTTTTTCTAATTCCATTTATTTTTAGTAATACATAATTATTAGATTTTGATAATTCGT